>Ga0209698_10000310_pt1 | contig 54651 bp, 39 predicted proteins | sample LitLauG_LLR_2012_FD_187203 | JGI IMG/M metagenome (GOLD analysis project Ga0209698, IMG submission 187203) | Freshwater sediment microbial communities from Pennsylvania, USA - Little Laurel Run_MetaG_LLR_2012 (SPAdes) (version 2) | ecosystem: Environmental > Aquatic > Freshwater > Creek >...
TTTGCGTGGCGCCTTCAATAGCTGCTCGATTCCCGTGGGGCACCTTCTCGACACCTTGTGGATACGGCGCGTGCCGGTGTCCAAGCTTGCTGCGCGGCCCCTCTTTGAGCGCCTCTGGACCGAGGTCGGACAGCCCGATCCGGGCGCCGCCCGTGCCTACACGATCATTACGCCCGACGGTCCCCTCTTCATCATCGTGGAAACGTTTCGCCGCGGCATGCGCATGGGCACTGGCGCCGATGGTTCGGCCATGGTGCAGGACCGGTCATGAGTTCCGAGCGTGCGCCCGGTGTTGCCCTCGTTACCGGCGCCGGTAGCGGCATCGGTGCAAGTGTCGCGCGCGCCCTTTTCGGCGCGGGCTACCGCCTCGTGCTGGCCGGGCGCCAGCGCGAGCGGCTCGAAACGCTTGCGGCACAACTGGGCGGCACGGACGACACCGTCCTGGCGCACTCCTGCGACGTTACCGATGAGGCCTCGGTGCGTTCCTTGTTTGCCGCGGCCGTGACCAAATTTGGGCGGCTGGATCTGTTGTTTAACAACGCGGGAACCGCTGCGCCGGCCGTGCCCTTGGAGGAGCTGCGCCTTGCGCAGTGGGCGACCGTTCTCAATACCAACCTTACCGGCGCATTTTTGTGTACCCAGGCGGCCGTGCGCATCATGAAGGCCCAGCAGCCGCGCGGCGGGCGCATCATCAACAACGGCTCGATCTCTGCCTACAGCCCGCGGCCGCTCTCCGCACCGTACACGGCAAGCAAGCACGCCCTGGCGGGGCTGACCAAGTCGACGGCCCTCGATTGTCGCGGCTATAACATCGCCTGCGGCCAGATCGACATCGGCAATGCCGCCACGGATATGACGCAGGCAATGGCGCAGGGCATCTTGCAGGCCAACGGCACGCGTGTGCCCGAGCCGCGCATGGATGTGGACCATGTTGGTCGGGCCGTGCTGCACATGGCAAGCCTGCCGCTGGATGCCAACGTGCTTTTCTTGACGATCATGGCCACGGACATGCCCTTCGTGGGCCGCGGTTGAGTTTGGCCTTGGCCCGGCGTTGCGCCGGCGCGGGCTCATTGCAGCGGGAGCGTGATCTCGATCGCAAATCCCGCGCCGTGAAGCGGACCGGGGGGAGGCGCGGTTGGACTGCACGCCGATCCGCACCGCGCGCGCATCGTGCCCCCGTGGGCCACGATGATGCGCTGGGCCAGCGCCAAGTCCAAGCCATTGCCCTCACGGTCGCCGGCAGGGCCGACACCGCCAAAGGGCTGCAGTGCCAAGTTGGCCTCGGCGGCGCTTAGCGCAGGGCCATCGTCACTCACCCGGATGTGCGCGCAATGGCGCAGGTCGAGCATTTGCACGCACACGGCGCCCGCGGCGCGGCGCATCGCGTTGCGCACCACCTGGCCCAGTGCGCGGTACAGCAGGTCTGGATTGCCACGCATGCGAGCCTCTCCGGGGGCGTGCATCTGCACGACGCACGGCGGATTTGCCGCGTGCCTGCGCGCCTCGGCGACGACATCGGCAAGCAGCTGGCGCAGTTCCAGACGCGGTTCGGTGCAGCAATACACGCCCAGCTCGAGCTGCGATAGGGTGCTCAGGTTGGCCACCAAACGTTCGATGCGGTAGGCCTCGCGCTCAATGCGTTCGAGTGCGCCCTGCGCGTGTTGCGGCTGCTGCCGCCCTAGGCCGATGTTGACCTTGATGCGGGCAATCGGGTGCAGCAACTGATGGGAGACGTCGCGCAGGAGCCGATGCTGGCCTTCCACGGTGGCCTCAATGCGGCCGGCCATTTCGTCAAACCCCTGGCTTACCTCCCCCAGCGCCGCCGTAGGGGGTTTGTCGCCGACGCGGGTGCGCGCGGAATAATTGCCGCATGCCAACGCTTCGATCGCCGCGCGCAGGCGCGTCAGCGGCACGGTAAAGTACGCGGTCAGCATCGCTGCTGTCAGAACGGCGGCGAGCAGGCCGCCTTCCGGGGGCAGTGCAGTCAGCGCCTGCCAATGGGCACCCAGTGTTGGCAGCAGGGAGGCGCCCGATCCGGCGGCGTCCACCGCGGTGTCGCGCAGGTTTGCGGCGGCCCCGGCGGGTTCTTTGAACAGGCCGAGCAGCGCGGCTGCGCCCAGTTGGGCAAGCCAGGAGAGCAAAAAGAATTTTGCGAACAGGCGCAGCATCCGTTTACCCTCGCAAAAGCTGGTAGCCCTGGCGAAACACGGGGCGGATGCTGGCGTGGCCATTGGTCAGCTGCCACAACTTGGCGCTGACGTTGCTGATGCAAAGCTCGATGTCGCGATCTTCGGCCGTGTAGGGGCGCCCCAGCGCACACTGCGACAGGTCCTGGCGCGGCACAGGTCGATCGCCGGCCATGGCCAGAGCCCCCAGGAGTCGAAACTCCGGAATCGAAAGGTCGATGAGCCGCCCATTCCATTCGGCGCGTTGCGCAAACGACCATAGCGCCAGGCGGCCCAGGAACCGCACGGCCGACGCGCCGCTTTCCTCGTCGCGTGAATGCCGCAGGAGAACGCGCACGCGGCCAGTCAATTCGGCGGGACCGGCCGTCTTGGACAGGCAGTCGTCGGCGCCGATTTGCAGCACCTGCGCTCGCTCGCTGCGATCACCCTGCGCGGTCAGGGCCAGAATCGGCAGACGGCTATAGCGCCGGACCGCGCGCAGCAAGCCCGTCCCGCGCGCGTCCTGCGCGGCGCAATCGATGACGGCCAATTGAAAGCGTGCCGACAACTCGGCCGTTGCGATGCCGGCCTCGTTGACGCAAAGCATCTGCGTGCTGTAGCCCTCGCCCTGCAAGTAATCCTGGAGCAGTTCGTTCCATTCGAAGTCATCGCTGATCAGCACCAGGTCACGTAGATACATTGCCGCAAGTGCGGGCACACGGTTGCGCGCAATCGTGCGCCGGCAGCCGCCAACCCTCTCCCCTGGCCGGCATTGTCGCCGGCAAGCTGCACGGGACCTGAACGAATGCGCTGGCGCATTGCAGCAAGCAACTTGGGGCGCGCTTTCTTATTACCAGTTCAGGCTCAGGCCCAGGTGTACCGTGCGCGCCGCCGCGGGAAAGAGGTAGATGGATCCCCACGGTGCCATGGGCGCTTCGCGCCAATAGCGCCGATTGCTCACGTTATCCACGCCCGCGCGCCAGGTCCAGTGCAACTCGCGCTGCGTGACCTCGTAGCGCACATTCGTATCCCACTGCCAGTAGCTGGGCAATGCGACGGAGCCGTCGGGCAGGACGGTCTTGTGTCCGGCAAGCGTAAGCAGGTTGGACCACTCGAGGCCACCCAGCGCCGCTGGCGTCCAGGCCTGTTGCAAGGACGCAGCCCAGGGCGCGACGTTGGTGGCCGGCTTGCCGATCCACGATGGATCTACCGCCTGGATCGTGCGTGCGTCGATCAAGCTTGCGCTGGCGCGCCAGCGCAAGGAATTGAGCGCCTGCCATTCCCCCTGCAGTTCCAGGCCCTGGTGGCGCTCGGCGCGCGCGCCGGCAACCTGGATCACGTCCGTTGGGCTGACAGGAACGTTGTCGACAAAGGGCTTTTCTATGCGAAACAGCGCCGCTTCCCAATTCCAGTTACGCGCACTGTGCTGCTTGAATCCGAGCTCCACCTGGCGGCTGCGCTGCGCCGGCAGGACCTGCCCGGGATTGCGCAGGTTCCAGGAGGACCCGTCGGCCCGCAGCGTGACGGTTGGATGGTTCGGCGCGTTGGCCACTTCCACGCCGCTGCCGGCTGCGGCGTAGGCAAAGCCTCCGGGCCAGGGTTCCACTCCCACGCCCAGCCAGGGCGTGAGCAGGTGTTGCTGCAGGGATGTTGCCTGGGTGCCGTCGGTGAGTGTGCTGTCCTGCGTGATGCGCGTGGCCCGGCCGCCAAACCAGCCGGACCAGCGCTGCGCAAGGCGCACGACATCAAAGGCGTAGAGCTCGTCCAGGTCGGTGTCGAGCCAGGTATTGGCCGCGTTGGGCGCCGCTGCCGCGGGCAGGGCTAGCGGCGCAAACACGTTGATCGTGCCCACCAGGGTATAGGTCTGCTGCGGCGGGTAGCGTTCGCTGTAGCGCGTGCTGCGCAAGCCCAGGGTCAGTTCCTGCTCCAGGCCCGCGCCGGCCAGGCGTCCGTGCACATGCACGTCGGTGGCGTTGGTGTTGCGCACCTCATCATCGCTGATGTACTGGTAGATGTCGGTGTTGTAGTTGCCGCACATCCCGTTGTACAGGTAGTAGTAGTTGCTTGCACTGGCGCTGTTGCGGGTGGCATCCACGTAGGAACAGCCGTCGGGAAAAGCGATCCGGTCATTGGTATGGCTGCGTTGCGTGCCCAGGCGCAAGGCCAGGTCCCACTGTGCCGAAAGCCGTTGGGCCAGGCGCAGCGAGCCGCTCGTCTGCGTGCTCTCGAAGGGCTGGGTCCAGGGCTGCGCATTCAGATTGATGCGCGGATCGATCGGCGGCGGCAGTGTGCTGGCAACGCCGGAATTGCCGCTATCGAGCAGACCGTAGCCGGGCACACTGATCTCGCGCACCTGTTGGTGCTCGAATTCCCACTGCAGCAGCGTCTGGGGCCCGATGCGCCAGTCAAAAAATCCGCTGGCCAGCGTGCGCTTGGACCAGGCATTGTCGATCTGCGGCCGGCGTTCCTCGGCCGCGACATTGATGCGGTAGCCAAACTCGCCCTGCGCACCCCAATGGCCGCCAAAGTCCCCATGCAGCAGGACCGATCCGCGTTCGGAGACGTTGACATCGATCTGGCGCAGCTCCTGCGCCGTGGGTTGCTTGAGTACGTAGTTGACGATTCCACCGGGCGCGCTGGCGCCGGCCAGCATTCCCGACACGCCCTTGAGGATCTCGATCGCCTCCTTGTCCTCCAGGGCAACGGGCAGGTGGCTGCTGACATTCATGCCGTCGCGCTGCGTATTGAGCAGTTCGTTGAGCGCAAAGCCGCGTATCTGCAGCGCCTCGATGTAGCCGAAGGTGTTGTAGTTGTCGCCCACGGAGGGTTCGGTGCGGATTGCCGCCGACAGGCTGTTGACTGCCCGGTCGGCAAGTTCCTGCGCGCCGATGCGGTCGATGGCCAGGGGCGTGGTGGCGATGGGCGCGGCTGAAAATCCGGCAAGGCCGCCGCTGCCGCCCAGGGCTGGGCGCTGGGCATCTACCACGACCGCCGGCAGGGCCGTCGCCGGCGCGCCCCCACCCGCGCTGCCGCCGGCATCCGCGGCCGCGTCGTCCAGTGCCTGCGCGTGGGCCAGGCCCAGGCTCCACGCCAAACCGCCGGCGATGGCCGCTTTGATCCAGCGGCCATGGCGATGAGGCGCTGTTCGGGGCCAGGGAAGGGTATGCCAATATCGGATTGCCATCGCGTGCCTCCGCGCAACGATGGCAGGGAGACGCGAGACCGGATTTTGGAGATGAAACTGCGTTCCTGGAACCCGGCGTACGCTTCCCTGCGCAAGAGTTAACTTGATCAGGTTCCAAGGGTTTTTCTCACCCGTCCAACGAAGGCATAGTGCAGACCTGTGCGACAGGTCTGCACTATGCCCGCTGGACCGCGACGCGCGCGGATTTGTGCGGGACCCCTAGCGTTACAAGCCGATTATACGAGCCTAGCGTGGCGGCGGCACGTACCCGGCGGGCGCATCCCCACCGCTGCCGAAGAAATACTCTTCCATCTGCGTGCGCAGGTACTGGCGTGCCCGCGCTTCGGAGAGGTTGAGGCGGTTTTCATTGACCAGCATGGTCTGGTGGCGTTGCCACTGCTGCCAGGCTTCCTTGGACACGCTTTCAAAGATCTTCTTGCCGATCTCGCCCGGTACCGGGGGAAAGTCCAGCCCCTCCGATTCGCGTCCCAGTTTGATGCACTTCACCATCCGAGCCATCTACCGTCCTTTGGAAGTTCGAGGCGCCGGGCGCCAATCACAGGTTCTTGATCAGGATTTGCGAGCGCCGCTGCCAGTTGTACAGACGCTGGCGTTCGGCCGGCAGATCCTCGACCGCGGCGATTGTAAAACCGCGCTTGAGAAACCAGTGCGTGGTGCGCGTGGTCAATACGAACAGGCGCCGGCAGCCCAGCGCCCGCGCTCGCGCCTCGATATGGCGCAGCAGGCGTTCCCCGTCCCCGAGTTCGCGGTATTCCGGGTGTACGTTCAGGCACGCCATCTCCGCCATGCCCTCGGGCGCAAAGGGAATGAGCGCGGCGCAGCCGAAAATCACCCCGTCGTGCTCGAGTACCGAGAACTGCGCAATCTCGCGCTCGATGAGTTCGCGCGGCCGCTTGACCAGGGTGCCGTCTTCTTCGAGCGGCGCCAGCAGCCGCAGCACGGCGCCGACGTCGTCCGCGCTGGCCTCGCGCAGCGCCTCCAGATCGCTGGGCGTGAGCATCGTGCCCACGCCGTCGTGGGTAAACAGGTCAATCATCAGGCCGCCATCCAGGCGTGCCGGAATCAAGTGCGCCCGGGATACGCCGCCACGGCACGCCTTGAGCAGGTAGCCCAGGTCCGCAGCACACGCCGGGTCGATCTCCTGGTTGGCGGTCATGCGCTCGGCATCGCCGGCCGAAATCTCCGAGTAAAACTCTCCGGAGCGCGTGCGCACCCCATCGCTTGCCCCCATCAGGATGAACTTGTCCGCGCGCATGGCGATCGCCGTACTGGCGGCCACGTCCTGCATGGTCAGGTTGAAGGCCTCCCCGGTGGGCGAGAATCCCAGCGGGGGCAGCAGCACCAGGTAGCCGTTATCCAGGCTGGCGCGAATGGCGTCGATATCGACCTTGCGCACGACGCCGGTATGCTGGGCGTCGACCCCATGGAGTATGCCCACGGGGCGCGCGACCACGAAATTGCCGCTGACGATGCGGATGCGGCTGTTGGCCATGGGCGTGTTGGGCAGGCCCTGGGAAAAGGCGGCCTCGATGCCCAGGCGGATTGCCCCGGCCGCTTCCTTGGCGCATTCGAGCGAGGCGCGGTCGGTGATGCGCACGCCGCCGACAAATTCAGAGGGCACGTTCTTCAGGGCGAGCAGGCGCTGGACCTGCGGCCGCGATCCGTGCACCAGCACCAGGCGGATTCCCAGCGCCTGCAGCAAGGACAGATCATGCACGAGGGCATCGAGCCGGCCATCGTCAATGAGTTCTCCGCCGAAGCCGACGACGAACGTGCGCCCACGGTGCGCGTGCACGTAGGGCGCGACCTCGCGCAGCCAGGTCACAAACTGCGCGTGGGTAAGTTCTGGCGCCTGCGGACCGGGCGGTGGGCTGGTGTCGTTCATGGTGGGATGGTCAAAAGTATACTTCCGGCCCCGACCGGGCATCCTCTGATCCCCAGGCCCAAGGCGTGTCCTCCGATCCCCAAGTCCCGAACGCGCAGGCCCCGATCCGCTTTGACGCGGCGCTGCCGGTCAATGCACGCCGCGCGGAAATTGCCCAGGCGATTGCGGCGCACCCGGTGGTCATTGTGTGTGGTGAGACCGGCTCGGGCAAGACCACGCAGCTGCCCAAGATCTGCCTGGAGCTGGGACGGGGCCGAACAGGATTGATCGGGCATACCCAGCCGCGGCGCATCGCCGCCTCCAGCGTGGCGCGGCGCATCGCCCAGGAGCTCGATTCACCGCTGGGGCAGATCGTCGGCTACAAGGTCCGGTTTTCCGACCAGACGCGACCGGGCGCGCGCGTCAAGATCATGACGGACGGGATCCTGCTCGCCGAGATCCAGTCGGATCCGCAACTGCGCACCTACGACACGATCATCATCGACGAGGCCCACGAACGCAGTCTGAACATTGATTTTTTGCTGGGCTACCTGCACCAGTTGCTGCCGCGGCGCCCGGACCTGAAGCTGATCGTGACCTCGGCGACCATCGATGCCGAGCGTTTTGCGCAGCACTTTGCGCAAAACCAGGTGCCCGCGCCGGTGCTGACTGTTTCCGGGCGCCTGTTTCCGGTGGAAATCCGCTACCGGCCCTTCGAGGACACCGACGCCCGGACTGCCGCCAGTGGCGTTGCATCGGCCGCCGGGGCGCCGCGCGAGGAAAAGTCGCAGATACAAGCCGTGCTCGATGCCGTTGACGAACTCGTTGGCGCCGGGCGGGGCGATGTCCTGGTCTTCCTGCCGGGCGAGCGCGAGATTCGCGAGACCGCCGAGGCGCTGCGCAAGCATCATCCGCCGGGCACCGAGATCCTGCCCCTATTTGCGCGCCTTTCGGCCGAGGAGCAGGAGCGAGTCTTTCGCACGGGTTCGGGCCGGCGCATCGTTTTGGCCACCAACATTGCCGAGACCTCGCTGACCGTTCCGGGCATTCGCTTCGTGGTCGATACGGGAATGGCGCGGGTCAAGCGCTACAGCTATCGCAACAAGGTCGAGCAGTTGCGCATCGAGCCCATCTCGCGGGCCGCAGCCGATCAGCGTGCCGGCCGCTGCGGGCGTGTTGCCGCCGGCATTTGCGTTCGTTTGTACGCCCAGGCGGACGCCGCCGCGCGCCCTGCCTTCACCGACCCGGAGGTGTTGCGCTCGTCGCTGGCGGGCGTGATCCTGCGCATGAGCGCCAGCGGACTGGGGGACCCGGAACGGTTTCCCTTTCTCGATGCACCCCCGCCGCGTGCCATCGCCGATGGCTACCAGTTGCTTGCCGAACTCGGCGCGGTCGATGAAGGCCGGGCGCTTACCACGATAGGCCAGGCGCTGGCGCGCATCCCGCTGGATCCGCGCATCGGCCGCATCCTTTTGGCGGCGCGCCAGCAAAATTGCCTGCACGAGGCGCTTATCATTGCCGCGGCCCTGTCCGTCCAGGATCCGCGCGAGCGGCCCGCGGGCCAGCAACAGGCCGCGGACGAGGCGCACAAACGCTACGCCGATGAGCGTTCGGACTTTCTCTCTTTGGTGCGGCTCTGGGACGACCTGCAGCAACGCTTCGAGCACAAAAAGTCCAATCGGCGCCTGGCCGAGCAGTTGCGCGGCGATTTCCTCAGCGGGCGCCGGATTCGGGAATGGCGTGACGTCCACGGCCAGTTGCACCAGATCGTCGGCGAGCAGGGTTGGCGCGTCAACGCCAGCGCCGCCACCTACGAGCAGGTGCATTGCGCGCTGCTCGCCGGCCTTCTGGGCAACATCGGCATGAAGAGCGCCGAGGTCGATCCGGCCGACCGGCGCGAACCGCCCTTTATCGGGGCGCGCGGCATCAAGTTTCACCTTTGGCCCGGATCGCCGCGGGCACGCAAGGCCTCGCGCTGGATCGTGGCTGCGGAACTGGTGGAAACCTCGCGCCTGTTTGCGCGCACCATCGCCGAGATCGACCCGGTGTGGATCGAGCGGGTGGGCGCGCACCTGCTCAAGAAGAACCATGGCGATCCGCATTGGGAAAAGCGGGCGGGCCGCGTCATGGCGCTGGAACGGGCCACCGTGTACGGCCTGCCGGTGTACGTGCAGCGGCGCGTTGCCTATGCGCCGATCGATCCGGCGCATGCGCGCCAGATCTTCCTGCGCGAGGCGCTGGTAGGCGGTGCCTGGGACAGCCGCGCGTCGTTTCTGGCGCACAACCGGCGCCTGGTCGCGGAGATCCAGGAGCTGGAGCATCGCACGCGCAGGCCTGACGTGCTGGTGGACGAGGAGCAGATCTACGCGTTTTACGACGAGCGCGTGCCCGCCGAGGTTTGCGACGCGCAGAGTTTTGCGCACTGGTGGGAGCGGACCCAGCGCAAGGACCCGGACCTGCTGCGCCTTTCGCGCGAGGCGTTGATGCGCCACGAAGCCGGGGCGGCGGCCACCGCGCTTTTTCCCAAGCAGCTTGCCATGCGCGGCGTCACCATGGACCTGTCGTACCACTTCGAGCCCGGCAGCCCGCGCGACGGCCTGACCCTGAGCGTGCCCCTGTTTGCCCTCAACCAGATCGATGCCACGCGCTGTGAATGGCTGGTGCCGGGCATGCGCAAGGAAAAGGTGATCCAGCTGCTCAAGTCGCTGCCCCAGCGCCTGCGCCGGGCGTGTGTTCCCCTGCCGGCGTACGCCGCGGCCTTCGTCGACCGTTGCGTGCCGCCCGCGCAGGCAGCGGTGAGCGGCCTGGTCGACAGTCTCATTGCCGACCTGCGCGAACATGCCGGCGTTACCTGCGCGCCCGCCGATTTCAAGCTCGAGGCGCTGCCCGCGCACCTGACGATGAACTTCAAGGTGATCGATGCACAAGGCCGGCAGCTGGCGATGGGGCGCAACCTCGCCGTGCTGCGTTCCGAGCTTGCGTCGCAGGTGCAGGAGAGCTTTCGCAAGGCGGCCGCACAGGTGGCGCCGGCGCAGGCCCCGCCGGGCGCGCAAATCAGCGATTGGGACTTTGGCGTGCTCGAATCGAGCCGGGAAATCCACCGGGCCGGGCAGGTGCTGATCGGACACCCCGCTTTGGCAGACCAGCAGACACACTGCACCATCGAGATCTTCGACGACCCGGACAGTGCGCGCAGCGCGCATCGCGCCGGATTGCGTCGCTTGTTCCGCCTGCAGTTGCGTCAGCAGCTCGCGGCGCTGGAAAAGTCCCTGACAGCGGTGGCGCCACTGCAGATGCGGGCCATGGCCCTGCCGGCCATGGCCCGCCTCGAGCCACTGGTCGAGCAGATCGTCAGCGCAGCGCTGGATCGAGCGTGCCTGGCCGAGCCCTGGCCGATGGATCGAGCCCAGTTCGTGGCACGCAAGGACGACGCCCGCGGCCGGGTGAGCCTGATTGCCCAGGAGTTATCGCGCCTGGTCGCGCAAATTGTCGAGGAGGCCGTGGCGGTGCAACGCAAGCTCGCCGGCTTGCGCGGTGAAGAGCCCGCCCGACAGGACATCGAGGCGCAGCTGGCGCGCCTGTTGCCACGGCGTTTCGTGGTGGATACGCCGCCTGATGCGCTGGCCCAGGTGCCGCGGTACCTCAAGGCCATTGGCATGCGCATCGACAAGCTGCGCAGCGATCCGGCGCGCGACCAGGCGCGCGCCCGCGAACTGGCGCCGCTGCAAACGCGCTGGCTGCGCGAGCTTGCCGCGCGCAAGGGCGTGGCCGATCCGCGCCTGGATGAATTCGGTTGGCAGCTACAGGAACTGCGGGTGTCGCTGTTTGCCCAGGAACTGCGCACGCCCTACCCGGTGAGCATCAAGCGCCTGGAAAAAGTCTGGCAGGCGCTCGCGCGGTAGGGCCTGTGCACGGCGCACGTGCACAAGCCCGCGGGCCATCCTCAGGCGGTCGTATTCACGAGCGCGCCGGGTTGGACGCTGGCGCTGGCGCCGGCACTGGCCTTGACGCCCAGGTCGCTGAGCAGGGTTTGCAGGAAACCCGTAAGAGTGGGTGCCGACGCAGAATTTGCCGCCGACGGGTTCAAGGCGCTCACCAAAGCCTGGAAATCGCTTTGCAGCTGGGTGAGGGCGCTGCTGGGGCCGCTGGTGCTGGGTGTCGCGGCGCCGTTTGCCGAGCCACTGCCGCCGGCGTTGGCCGACGTGGTGGCTGCGCTCGTCGTAAACGTTGCACCTGTCGTACTTGTCGTGCTCGCCGGATTGGTCGTGCCGGTGGTGCCGCCAGCGCCTGTTGCCGGGGGATTGAGGCTGCTGATGAGGTTCTGCAGCTTCTGGGCGATCCCGCCGCCTTCGCCATAAGCGCCGCCGACCCGATGATGACCGTGGCCGTGGTGGGCGCCGCTGCCCTTGCTGGCGTCGTTGTCGCCATCGCTGTCCGTTGTGCCGCTGCCGACCTGGGGCGCGGCCGCGCTGTTGCTCGTTGCGCTCGAGGACGCCGAGTGCAGCGCCGAGAACAGGTCGTCCAGGAAGGTGTGCAATGCGGCCAGGGCACTGGCCGGGGTATTGCTCGTCGGCGCGCTGCTCTGGCTGCTGCTCGCGCCCGCGGTCGTTGCGGCTGGCGCAACGGTGTTGCTTGTGGTGGCCGCCGGTGGGGCGAGGCTGCTGTTTGCGCTCGTGGTGGAAGCGCCGCCTGCGGCGCTGGGTACGAGGCCCGACTGGCCGAAGGCCTGGAAGAGGGCATCCAGGAATGCCTTGAAACCGCCGCCTTCGGCGCCGTGGGCCGCGCCGCTGCCATCGTTGTCCCCGTCGCTGTCACCCGCCGGGGTACTTGCCGTGCTGCCGGTGGTGTTCGTGGTGCCGCTTGGGGGCGCAGCGCCTTGCAGCGCAAGCCAGGGGTTGCTCGAAACGATTCCTTGTACGCTCATTGCCGTTCCTCTCGATCATTTGGCCGCGCTCGGGGAATCGTGCGCGCGCTGGATACGCTGGGAATTTTTAAGTACGTGTTCCCTGCCCTGCGTCCCGACACTTGCACTTACGGCGGGCAGGGGCAGCCGTTGAGTAGCGCAAGTGGGCCATTTGTAACAAACCGTAACACCATTGCGCTTCCGCCCGCATTCCGCCGGATCGGCAAAATCGCGCATGCAAATGGTGGGCGATGGCGCGTCAAATCGATCGATGCGCGCCGCCTGTGGGCGCCGGGCCTTGGCGCGATGGTCGTGCATGAGGTCGTCCCCGGAGGCGATTTGCCAAAGCCCGGGACATCGTCGGATGATCGGCGTGCAATGACGCTGTGGCGGCAATACCGGCGCGCAGTGGCGCAAGTGCGGCGGTGCGAATAGGGGGTTGGGCGTGCGGCGCTTCGGTCTTTACGTCATCGGTGATGAAATTTTGTCGGGCCGGCGTAGCGATCGCCATCTTGCGCAGGTCATCAGCATCCTGCGCGATCGCGGGCTTGTGCTTTCCTGGGCACAGTTCCTGCCCGATGAGCGCGCGCCGCTGGAGCACGCCTTTGCGCGCAGCTTTGCCACGGACGATGTCGTGTTTAGCTGTGGCGGCATCGGCGCCACGCCCGACGATCACACCCGCCAGGCCGCTGCGGCTGCGCTGGGCCGCGACCTGGTGCTGCATCCGGGCGCACGGGAGGAAATCGCGCAGGTTGCCGCCAAACGCGGCTTGCAGGATCTGGCTTCGGCGGAGGGCCGTCAGGTGCTGATGATGGGGGAGTTTCCAAGAGGCGCAAGCCTGATCCCCAATTCTTTCAATCGTATTCCCGGCTTTGCCGTCGCGCACCACCATTTCGTGCCGGGCTTTCCGGTGATGGCCTGGCCGATGATCGAGTGGGTCCTCGACACCCGGTATCGCGATCTGTTCCACGCGCAGCCGCAGGTCGAACGCGCCTTGCTGGTGTTTGCGACCCCGGAATCGGCGATCGCGCCGTTGATGCAGGACATCGAAGGGCGCTTCCCCGGCGTCCGTACCTTCAGTTTGCCCTCGGTGGGCGACGGGTCCGACGGGCGCGCGCCGCGGCGCCACATTGAACTCGGTGTCAAAGGGCCTGCGGCGCTGGTGCCGCAAGCCTTTGCCTACCTGGAGGAACAGCTGCGCGCTGCGGGCCGGGAACTTGGGCCGCTGGGCCCCGCCGAAGCGCTGGGCCAGCCGCAGTAGCGCCGCCGAATCGCCAGGTCGACAGCATGAAAATCGAAATCGACGATCTGACCCAACCCCAGGTTCACGCTTTGCTGCAGGAGCATTTGCGCAGCATGTTTGCGCTTTCTCCGCCCGAGAGCGTGCACGCCCTCGATATCGATCGATTGCGCGGCCGCGACATCACCTTTTGGTCCGCGTGGGAGGGAACGGAATTGCTCGGCTGTGGCGCCCTGAAGGAACTGCATCCTCGACAAGGGGAGGTCAAGTCCATGCGCACCGTGCAGGCGCACCTGCGTCGCGGTGTGGCGCGCGCCATCCTGCAGCGCATCATCCAGGAGGCGCGGGCGCGATCGTACGAAAGTCTCTGGCTGGAAACGGGCTCCTCGACCGCCTTCGAGCCCGCCCAGCTCCTTTACCGCCAGTTCGGATTCCGGCAATGCGCACCCTTTGGCGATTACGTACTGGATCCGCACAGCGTTTTCATGACCCGGACGCTTTGATCCTTCCGACGACGCACGAACGCTCAACCCAGCGCGATCCGCGGTGCGGCGATCCGCGAAAACGCGATGACGGTTCCGATAACCGTGAAATACAGGGCTGTTGAATTACCCCGAAACGCCGCGCGCGCGCAGCGGATGGTCACTTCCAGGCAACTCGCCAGGCAAAGAATTCCCGCCGTATATGCCAGCAGGCGCCAGAGTGCAGGGTCCATATTGATATATCCATGTTGGCAAGGCGCAAAGCCTAGAGTGCATCGCATTAAACATGCGCAAGGCTTGTGGGCGCGGGCGTAAAGAATTCGTAAATTTTTCCGACCGCGGCATGCACGCTTCGCAAGCCTTCGGCAGGATCGATTGGCTCTGCCACTTGGCCTTGGCACATGAGGACGGTTTGACCCTCGTCATGAGTCGTAGCGGGAGACGCGGGACAATCCCAGCCTTGACGCCAACTTCCAGGCTCCAAGCCATTTCGCTGGGATCACCGTATGGTTACCAAGGACGCGCAGGGCGCCGGTAGGTTTGAACCGCTGGAGCGGCTGTTGGCGCGCGCCGCCGGCGAACGCCAGCGCCTGGGCGACCTGATCTGCGCAACGCACAAGCTCACACCGCGACAGCTGGCCGACGCCCTTGCGGAACAGTGCGATAGTGGTCAAAAGCTGGGCGAAGTCCTGGTTGCGCATGGTCTGATCAGCGCCGCCGAGCGCGACGTGATCCTGCGTTTTCAGGAGCAGCAAGGGCGTGCGCCGTCGGAAGCGGGCGGCGCACTGCATCTGGGCACATTGCTCGTCGCGCGCGGCCGTATCAACCAGCAGCAACTTGATGAGGCCTTGGCGCGGCAACAAGCCAGCGGGCGGCGTATCGGCGAAGAGCTGGTGGCGGCAGGATTGGTGCAAGCCGCCCAGGTTTCGTTCGACCTTGCCCTGCAGCGTGCGCTCGTCAACAACGTCCTGCTCGCGGCCTTGGCGCTGGCTGGCACCCCGGGGCCTGGCGGCGTACATGCCGTGGCCGAGCCGCTTGCCCCACCGGCCGCGCGCGCGCGGATCGATGTTGCATGCTCGGAGGCCTTGCAGGTGGACCTGCAGTTTCAGGAAGCGTCGCTGGCGGTGAGCGAGGATGATTTGGCGCGCGGCTACGTCGACGTACCTTCCGGGTCGCGTTTTTGCGTACGTGGCAAGCCCGGCGAGTCCTATCTTGTGGAAATCCAGCCCAGCGCGGCGATGTTCGATACCGCCTTCGTGACCGGCCTGGGCCCAACGATGGAGGTCAGCCCGGACGCCGGTGGCGTCACGCCCCTGGTCTCTGCCGCGGTGCCGACCGAGCATGCCCTGGGCTACCGCTTTTTATTGCGGCCTGGAACGCAAGCGGGCGTGTACCCCTGGCCCTTGAATCTATTCGTGCATCCCTTGTAGCGGCAATTGGCCACGCCGCCGGCGGCGACCGGCCGATGCCTTGGTCACGGGGCACTGGCCCTGCGATATGTCAGGAGGCGGCCCTTGTAGGCAGGGACCCCGTGCGCCGCGGGCGCACCGACCCGGTCCTCCCGCACCGCGAATCCATGCGCGTGCATGGCGCGGTGAAAGGCCGGCCGATTGCCCCGATCCGGGTCGATGATCCAGACTTCCGCGGCCGCTGCCGCATGGGCTGCGATGAACGCCGCCAGGGTGCCCGGCGCATCGCGCTCGTACAGTAGATCACTGCCAATGATGAGGTCATAACGACCGGCAACGATGCAGGTACCTGCCACATCGCATTGCCACGGCGGCACCGGGTGTGACCCCCAGTGTCCGTGCCGATATTTCATCGGTGCCAGGCAATTTAATCGCAGATTTTCGAGCAGGAAATGTTCCGCCAGCGGATGGCAATCGCTGGCCGTGACATCGGCGCCGCGGCGGTGCCCGACCATGCTCGCCAGAGCCAGTCCGCAGCCGATTTCCAGGATTCGTTCGCCCGGTGTGATGGCGCGCCGGGCTAGGTGCGCCGCAAGCAAAGCGCCCGAGGGCCACAGCAGGCCAAAGAGGGGCCAGGTCGCCGAGGAGATTCCCAAACGCTCGGCCACGCCGGCAGGATCCGAATATTGCAAGCGATCGAGCAGCGAGCGAACCATCAGATCATCCACGCCGTGGACGGCAATCTGCTCGAGCTTGGTGCGGTACCCCGGCATGGCGGCGGCGCGCCCTGGGAAAAACCGCGGCGCGGGTGAGGCAAGATTCCCAGTATGCGCCGCCGCACCAGGAAAATTTTTTAGTGACTTCTGCGCAGATGTGCACCTGCGTGTTCGTGGCGGCCGCAGCGCACGACACGCACGTGGCGCTGGAGCACGGCCAAGCCATGCGCGCTGCGCTTCTGGCGGCAGGGCAGCTCGAACTCGAATGGTTCGCGTATCCGAGGAGTCCCACGGCTGGCGCAAGATCGAAACCCCGCTCGACTTCTGGGGTTGCGTCGAGCGCTTCCTTGCCGGGAGTCTCGCGCCCCCCAATTGATGCGGGGGAGCCGCCTGCGGCTTAGTGGCGGCGGCCACAGTTTCGGTAGTTCCGTCAGCCAGGTCTGGTTGACTTCTTTGTCCACCAATTCAGGATTTCTTACCGAAATAGAACGGGATCAAATCCCATTTCCTTCCGTCTCCAATCGGAGACATGGGGGAAAGTACCCAAAATGCAGTAGTACCCATGCGTATATCCGTAAGCCAGCAATGTTTTGCCGGATCGGGCAAAAGTAGTGCGCTTGGGCCGGTACAGGCGTCGGACTAGGTCCTTACATTTTGGCCAAGCGGCCTCCAACTGCTCCGCAGAAGACCTCACGAATGAGCCGGATCGGAACGGTAATGCTATTGATTTTCAATAAGTTAAATACTTTTTTGCTTATGAATTTTTAATGAATCAGCAGAGAATAAATCCTGCAAACCGCCTGGATTTTGCGGTCTACCGTCCGCGCACCGAAAGGAAGAAAAAAATTTTTGCACTACCAGTTCAGCCATAAAACCTTAAGACATTACCTGTAGTGATTCGCGTTCTTGTTCAAATTGGGTACCTATACCCAATTGATACCGTAAACATAGGATGAGATATTTCTGATCCATAAGGTTGATAACGGGAATAAGTACCGTTATCAAAAAAGAATGAGTGCAGGAAAAAACTGTACATAGGTGTAGGAAAAATCTTCTGCTTTCAAGTCCTGTGAGAACTGTTTTGGGGGTGGGTATGGGGCGCATCGCAAATCGGCTGGGATTCGACGGAGGGGCCATGGGGACTTTGGCAAAACAAGGCTTGGGGCGGGTTGGCAGCACGCGCGCGGTTCGAAATGCGCTGGGCACTGTGGCTGGACTGGTGTTGTTGGCGTTGGGCGGTAATGCGGCAGCCCAATCGTTTCACGTGACCTGTCCCACCAACACGATCACCCACCCGGCCGCGAACAACGACGCCGAACCGGCCTATACCGGCCCGACGACCTGGAAAACCTCCGCCGACGGCTATCAGGTTCCGAGCAGCAACGTCAACGGCGCCATCAAGTGCCAGCAGATTTCCGGCGGTGACGGCTACGCAACCATGGCCGACGGCACGCAGATGTACACCTTCTCCTTCGGGCCGCTCTCCGGCCTGGTCGACATTGCCAATGGCCTACCGGGAACCGAACCGCCCGGCATTTTCAATTCGCCGTTCCTCCTGCCCAACAGTGCGCCAGCGGGCTACCTTTCCAGCATGGCCCAGGTTGACAGCACGGTGGCTCTGCCGCCCGGCTATCCCGCAGTCTTCCCGGACGGCATACCATCCTACAACGGCGCCATCGGCATCTCGGTGGATGTCACCAACACGGTCAACATCTACCAGATCAGCGAAGGCCCCATCGCCGGCTATACGCAGGCTGGCGGGCCCAATGACGCCAACACGGTCCTGGTGGTCCTGAACGCTCCCTCGCCCTTCAAGCTGGGCGATACGGTAATCATCGGCCAGGGAACGGCCACGAGCACGGCCAATGACCTGGCAGGTTATACGGGCTCCTTCACGGTGACGGGGGTCAACCCGCCGACGGGCCTTGCCGATCTTCCCTCGAGCTACGCCTTTACCTACGAATTACCCACGGGGGCTGCGACGACCGGTCTTGCCGTCGGAACGCTCCTCTCCGATGGCACGGCCTCCACCGGGCCGGTCGTCGACGGCCATGTCGACCCGCGCGAAATCATGGATATCGCGGTCATGAACGGCAACAGCCCGGCGCCGCTCAAGGCCATCGATGAGGACGATGAATTCTTCGACACGCTGACCAACGTTGGGATGATCATGCGTCCGGACCTGTTCGAGCAGCACACGGTCCACTTCCACGGTTACCCCAACGCGTCGCCCTTTTATGACGGGGTGCCCGATGCCTCGGTGGCCATCTGGATCGGCGCAAGCTTTAGTTATTACTACCTGGCACCGGACGCGGGCAGCTACTTCTGGCATTGCCACATCACGCCGCCCGAACACTTGCAGATGGGCATGGTGGGCCAGCTCTACGTGCGCCCGCGCCAGGACCGGATCCTGCCGGCCAGTACCATCTACCAAGGGCTGGTTTGGCAGCAAGCCGACCTGCGCACGGCCTGCAATAACGGATCTAGCGCCGCACCGGTCAATGATCCCCTGTGCACGAATCCGCTTCCCGTTCTCGGTGACGACAACGTAATGGGCGGGTTCACGGGTGCAATCAGCACCAGCAAGAAGTACGTCTACAACGACGGCGACGGCTCCACCTACTACGACGTCGAGATTCCGCTCCAGTCGATGGGGTACGACCCGAATTTTCACTTCGTGGGCATGACCTTCAATACCGAGCCTTTTGCCGACATGAAGGACAAGTATTTCCTTTTGAACGGCCGCGGTTACCCCGACACGATCAACGACGCCACTCTGAATTCGCCGGGCACGACCGTCGGCGCGGCCCCGTTCACTACGCCCACCTCCGACGGCCAGCCGCACTTTTCGCAGCCGATGAACGCCCTGATCACGCTCAAAGCGGGCCAACGCGCACTGCTGCGCTACTCCGAACTCAACGTCTCCGAATACAAGACCTTGGCCTCGCTCGGTGTCCCGATGTATGTGGTGGGCTGGAACGCCAAACTGCTGCGTGATCAGGCCGGCAACAACACCATCTACCAGACCAATTCGGTCACGTTGGGCGGTGGCGAATCGGCGGACATGATTCTGGACACCTGTCTACAGCATCCGACGGCGTCAAACGGGATGATCAACTACACGACGTGCACGACGCCGATGCCCGCCGGCACCTATTTCCTGTACAGCAGCAATCTGGACCACCTTTCCAATGACGCGGAAAACTTCGGCGGCATGATGACCGAAGTGCACGTCACCAACTGAGCAACGAGGGACGATAGCCATGTTCGCGACGACCATGAAACACTCCACGGCGGTCTCCCGGCTGCTCTTTCGCGCCCTCGTGGCGCTTGGTGGACTTAGCGCCGCGCTGGGCGCCGGAGCCGCGGTGCCGGGTATTTCGGGCGGCACTGGCCCGGCGGCCATATTCAACCTGACGGCGGGGACCGCCAACCTGGGAATGCCCGACGGCCAGTTCATCTACTCCTGGGGCTATGGGTGCGTGGCCGGTTCCAGCCCGGCATTTGTGCCGTTCACGACGGGCGCGTACTGCAGCACCATGCAGGTGCCTGGACCTACGCTGGTCGTCACAGAGGGGCAGACGGTCACAGTCAACCTGACCAACAACCTGCCGGTCATGGCCGGAAATACCTCGATCCTGTTCCCGGGGTTCAACGTTACGTCAAGTTGCAGTGCTCCTACTCCGGCGGGCGCCCAGGGCCTGTTGACCTGCGAGGCAACGCCCGGCGCCACGGTGAGCTACACCTTCACTGCGGGCTCTCCCGGAACGCGTGCCTACTACAGCGGCACGCAAAGCGACCTGCAAATTGAGATGGGAATGTACGGCGCCATCATCGTGCTGCCGGCCAATCCGCCGGCCATATGCGGTCTCTCGCTGGGGTACTCGACCAGTGCCACGCAGGGCCTGCCGGCCACCAACCCCGGCGCCAATTCGCGCGCCAGCGCCCTTTCGGCCCCTTGGAAGCGCGGTGCCGATGGGACGCCCGCCGTCGAAACCGACCTGCGCCTTGCGACGGCGGCCTACGACCACCCGGAAAGCTGCTACGACCGCGAATACATGTTCCAGTTTGCCGAGGTCGATCCCAACATTCACGTGCAGGCGTACGCGCAGGTCAATGACCCCAACCGCACCGCCATCTGCGCCGCCAATGCGAGCAACCCGGCCTGCAGTCTTGATATCCAGACCGAGCCCTACCACCCAGCGTACTTCCTGCTCAATGGACGCTCCATGCCGGACAACATGGATCCGAGCTATGGACCGCAGTATTTGAGCCAACCCTACAACAGCAATCCCCACATTCACCCGGGCGAACTCATGCTGCTGCGAATCATCGGGCAGGGGCGCTGGCAGCACCCGTTCCACGAGCATGCGAACCACGTTCGCATCCTGGCCTACGACGGCAACATGGTGCTGAGCCCCGGCTTGGTAAACGTACAGGGCGTCACCGGGGCGGTACCCGGCTTGGCGGGCGCGCCTCAGTACACGACGCCGACCAAGCCGGGCGTGGCCTTTGATGGCATCTTCACCTTCACAGGCCGCGGCTTGAACTGGGACATGTTTGGCCACAACCCAAAATCCACGGACCCGCTTGCGATGCTGACGTGCACGCCGGATAGCAATGGTTTCAATACAGGCGCCCCGACGGCCGTCAATTACTACGAGTGGTGCGCGGATCACAACAAACCCGTGCAGTCGGCGCCCTTCGGTGACGTTCCTTCGGGCGGGCCCATGTCCCTGCCCGATCCGAGTTCCTTCAAGCAGGGTCCCTGGTACAGCGGCAGCATTTACTTTGGTCCCAATGCTGCAGCTCGCGCCGTGGGCGTGACGGGCACCTCGCTGCCCAACAGCACGCAGGCCAACCCGATCGCGACCGAAGCCGGATGGGCGTTCATGTGGCACTCGCATAACGAGCGCGAGCTCACCACGAACAATGCTTTCCCGGGTGGCATGCTCGACATGATGCTGGTCGATTCGCGCGAATTCGTGATCGACGAAACGCAATAACTGGCTGGAGATACAGAAGATGAAACGCAACCACATTGCAGCGCACCTGTTGAAGACTGCGCTCGTCGCTTCAGCCTTTTTGCTTGCCGGGGGTGTCGCGCATGCCCAGCAGCAAGTCAACTTAACAGCGGCACCCACGCAAACCGCACTTCCCGACGGCAACTCGGTGCCAATGTGGGGGTACAGCTGCGGCAGCGCGGTGTCCGGATCGACCGCCACCTGTGCGCCGCTCAATGCGGTTGCCGCGGCGGCGGGGAACTGGTCGCCGGTCGTAATTACGGTTCCGACGGGCAGTGACCTGCAGATCAACCTGACGAATAGCCTGAGCTTCACGACGTCGACCGGGACGACCAATACGGTCCCAACCTCGATCACCATCGTTGGCCAGGTTGGCGGCGGATTGGGAGCCCCGAGCTATGTTGCTAGCCCGATCCACCCGCAACAGGGCCAGACCTGGCCCATCGCCAATGCGGCAGGTACGGTATTTACGCCTCCTGGGCAGCCGGCCCGGGTGCAGTCCTTTGCCACCGAAGTGGCCTACGGCGCGACACCGGTTTCTTTGTGCTGGGGTTCCTCCTGCAGCGGCGTGCCGCTCAAGGCGGGCACGTACCTGATCGAGTCGGGCACCCACCCCTCGATCCAGGCGCCGATGGGTTTGTACGGCATCTTGGTGGTGACAAACGCGCCCGGGTCCTCCAGCGGGCTTGAAACCTCCACCGGGACGGCCTACCCCATCGCCAGCCTGGCGAGCACGACGGCGCCCTTTTATTCCTCGACCGGGGTGAGCTACGACGCGGAAGTTCCCCTGCTGCTCAGCGAAATCGATCCCGCACAGAACAATGCCGTGTATGCCGCGGTGACAACCGCGGGCTTTGCGGAAAATGCCCAGCCCGTGCTCGGAGGCGCCATCACAAACGTGGCTCTTGCGGCCGGTGGCGGCGGTTACCTCGCAGGAGGCTCCGGAACACTGCCAATTACATTCTCGCCCTCGAGCGCATGCAAGCTGCTTCCTTCGGGAACGGCGACAATATCGGGTGGTGTCGTCTCCTCAATCAGTATCAACCCGGCAATTACCAGCAATACCGCTGGTACCGCCTACGGAACCGGCTGCGTCGAGAATGTCACCGCAAGCGTTGTTGGCGGAACGACCCCGGCGACCATCACGGTAGCCATGAGCTCGACGCCCCAGGGCGCGCAATGCAGCATCCCGCCGGGTGGCTCGAGCCAGGCCGCAGCGTGCTATCCGCCCGCGGTCAACTACACGCCCCAGTACTACCTGATCAATGGCGCAGCCTTTGACAAGACCAACGCAGCAAACTCGTTTTATCCGACGACGCCCGGTAACCTCACAGGCAACACCGTGCTGGTGCGCCTGGTCAACGCCGGATCCCGGATGCACGTGGCTGCGCTGGTCGGCGCCACCACCACGACGTCATGGTCGCCGAGCGGCGCTATTGCCCCAACGCAAGTCCCGGGCGTGACCCTGCTCGCCGAAGACGGCAACCCAATTCCTGGCGTGCCGCGCATCATGAACGAGGTCTACCTCCCAGCAGGCAAGACCGAAGACATACTGATCAACACGTGCACGCCTGTGGCGCCGGCCACCAGCTGCGTGGCCCCCGCGCTGCCCGTGTTTGACCGCGAGCTGAGTCTGTCGGGCGGTACGATCAACCGCGACGCCGGCATGTTGGCCTATATCGGTCAGGCAGGCTCCGGCCTTCCCGCGGCCTCCGCCATCGCCAAGGCGACGGCAAATCCCGATACCTACAACGCCCTGCTTGCCGTGAATGGCCAGAACCAGGCCTTCAGCATCTCCGATCCATCCAAGGGCGTGATCGCCAATGACGTCAACGTCTACGGAGTCGCGCTGCTCACGCAGGCAAGCAACGGTCTGGTGAAGCTCAATCGCAACGGCACCTTTACGTACACGCCGACAACCGGAAACACCGCTACGTCCGACAGCTTCACGTATTGCGCCAACGGCACGGTGAATTCGTCTATGGCGCTCGCCACCTGCTCCTCCGGCATAACCGCAACCGTCACTTTGGGCGCGGACGCGCTTACCGACAGTGGTGCAACCTGCTCCTCCATTGCATTCAATGCGCCGGCCTTCACGAGTGCGCCCTATACCGTCAATCCCCCGGGTGTTCTGGCCGCCTGTTCCGATCAAGCCAACCTGCCGATGACGGTTGCTGGCGCATCGGTGGCCGCACCGCTCACGGTCGCCATGTACCCGGCGGGTTCTGTAAGCATCTATCCGGATGGCAGTTTTCGGGCGACCGCCCCTGCCGCGGGAACCTACACGTTCCCGGTGAGCGCGGTCAATTCCCTGGGGCTGGGCAGTCCAACCGCCGGCACCGTCACCGTCAAATTCCCGGTGATCAAGGGTGCGCAGACCCTGACAGCGGTTAATGTCATTGATGGCGCCGACAAAAAGACGCTGATTCAGGATTACCGCTGGATCATCGAGGAGGACATGACCTTCTTCGTTGACCACAACTGCACGGCCAATCCGCTTCCGGCTGGCTGCCCGACGGTGAATAGCCTGAATGCGCAGTTCAACTTCGGCACGAGCTTTCACACCAGCGCGATGAATGTTGTGGCAACCGGATGTACCGGCCCCCTGTCCTGCGAGAGCGGTCAGTCGGTGCAGGGTGCGCCTGCGGTCTGCGACGTGGGTAACGGCGTGTGCCGTACCACGGGAACGCAATTGACCGCCTCATCGCCAACGTCGGTCTACCTCGATCCGAGCAAGCGCTATTACATCTCCATCTTCCCGGGAGATGCGGCCAATCCGTTTAACGCCGGCTATCTGGGGGTCGCGAACTGTCTGTCATCGGGCGGCGTCAGCGTATCGACAAGCACCTGCGGCCACGGCATGGGCGGCGCGCCGATCAACAAGGGACAAACCAGCGTCATGGTGCTGACCCAGCCCAGCCCGTACCCGGCTGCGCATGTCACGGCATTCGTCTACGAGGACGACTATCCGCTCAACGGCGAATATGACGCCGGGGGCGGCGTGGACGTGATCGCGGCGCAAGAATCCGGGCTTGGTGGATTCCAGATCCTGCTGCAGGACGTGGCCGGTGCCACGGGCGACATGACCGGTACACCCTCCGTCAACATGTTCAACCAGCCGCTCTCCAATGCCCTGGCGGGGACGATCGACCCGGTCACGCTGCTCGATGCATGCCCGATTTCGACGGCGGTAACCTCCAATGCGCTGGCGGCCTCGAGCATCTCGCTCAATGCTTCCCTGGCAAGCGGCGTAAGCCAGTTCAACGTGTCCTCGGTGCCGGCAGGTCTTACGGTAGGCGCAACTCTCGCAGACAACTCCGGGGTAATTCCACAGGGAACTACGGTAACCGGGGTTAACGGCACAACCATTACGATGAGCCAGGCAACCACGGCTGCCTCAGCGTCCGACACCATCACCGTCACGGGCGCCCAGGCGGGCATTACCGGCCAGGTCGTCACCTGCCCGAAGTACGAGTCCGACGGCAAGGTCCTGTCGCCGCTCGCGGGCATGGTGCGGATCGACAACCTGTACCCGGGCCGCTATAGCGTCCAGGCAATCCCCGGCGTGGATCGTATTGCGCGCGGTGAGGAGTGGCTGCAGACCAACACGCTCGACGGCCAGAAGGCACATGACGCCTTCCTGCGCATCGGTGAGCCGGCCTACTTCCAGGAATACGGCCCGGCCGGATTCCATGTGAACATCGGCTATGCCAATCCGACCATCATCAACAACCGCCGCCACAATGCCGGCAACAACGGCTGGTGCGACAGCGGCAGCCTGAATTCGCTCACCAACGGCAACGGTACCCTCGTCGGGAACCTAGATTGCAAGAACTCGGTGACGGGCAAAAATACGCTGGCGCGTATGAGCCGCACGCCCGACGAGCGCCTGTACAGCAGCGGTAGCCGTACGGGTCTTGCCTTCACGCAGTGCTATGCCGCTTTGAGTGATCCCGGTGGCGCCACCTTCGCCTTCACCAAATGCGATCGCGATGGCAACTTCACCTTTGGCCCGTCCTCCGCTGGCGCCAATGACGGCGTACCGGCCGGCAATTGGATGCTGACCATTTTTGACCAATGGAACGACGAGATTATTGACGGCATTTCCCTGCCGGTTGGCGTCAATTGCGGGCCCACCCAGGGCAGTGGTCTGTGCAGCTCGACCTCTGAGGTCCAGACGGCAGGCACGCTAACGAACGGCTCGAACACGCTGACGATCACCGGCACGGTGCCCTCCAGCACCTTTCTCGCGGCCGGCGCGCAGGTCAGCGATTCGGCCGGCGACATTCCCGCCGGCACCACGGTGCTCGGCGTAAGCGCAACATCAGTCAAGTTGAGCGCGAAGGCAACGGGCAGCATCAAGGGCGACACGATCACCTTCATCGTGACGTCCAACAACGCCACCGTACCCGCGGGGAAACAGACCATCAATCTGGGCGAAGTGGCCACGCACCAGTGGCAGGCCAACATCTACACGAAGACCTTCGTCGATACCAACGGCTCCGGACTCTCACAGGATTCGGCCGGCGCGCCACCCAAGCCCGGCGTCATTCTGGTGCCGACGAACATTCGCTTTCGCGATGGCAGCCTCTCGAACATGAATGCCACCGACACCACGGGGTCGGTGAACTTTAACGAGGTGTTTCCGCTCTTTAACTGGTACGTGGTCGAGACCGATGATTCACGCTTCAAGAACACCGGCGTGCACGTCGTCTACGACGCGGGCGGCCCCGTCGACAACTCCAGCCCGGGTGGTTCGCCCTGTGCCATTAGTACCCCGAGTCTTGGCGCGGGTGTGAACCCTTGCGGTACGTCTAGCATCGGCACGGGGCTGGCCAATACCCATGAGAAGTTCCCGCTGCCGCCGGATCTGCGCATTCCTGGCGCCGTATATTGCAACGACACCACGACCGCCGATTGCTACACCAAGAGCGAGGCCGCCGAACAAAAGGCTTTGGCAAGCGGATCAACAACCAGCGATCCGTTTACCAGCTACTCCACGATTAGCGGCGGCGGCGTTACCTTCTCCGGAGGGTTTTCCACGGGTCGGATCGACCCGCCGCTGTGGTGGGGTACCTACGGATGGCAGGGGTATTCGGGCCAGGCCAACTTCCTGGAGTGGGGCAAGAAGCCCTTCGTCCCGGGTGAAACTGGCGGCATCCGCGGGCACGTTGTGTATGCATCGACGCGCCCCTTTGATAACCCGGCGCTGCTCGTGCAGAACGTCTGGGAGCCGCTCGTTCCGCGCGTCCAGGTGAATCTGTACAAGGTCACGATCGCGGCCGATGGCGTGACGCAGCAGCTGCAGCTCATTGACACAACGACAACCACGAGCTGGGATGACTGGGCGCAGGGCTACCGCACCAATGCAGCGGGCGCGTTGGTCACGTCGAGTGCCGGTAATGGCGCTATTCCGAACATGAGCTGCCCTGGCCAGTCCAATTCCGACCTGTTTTTCTACGGCATCAAGGACCAGCCGCAATGGCTCGACTTCTATAACAACGTGCAGCACGGCAGCGCGGCGCAGCCCACGCAGATTGCCTACGACGCCCAGTTCAAGTGCTACGACGGCATGCATACCTGGAACCAGCTCGTGCCGGCCCCGTACGACGGCATGTACATGTTCCCCAGCGTGACGGGCTTTAACCCGAACACGGGTCAGCCTTCGGGCACCAACTGCACGGCGTGCGTGACCGACGTCGATTCGAGCGACCCGTATCGCTTTGGCGGCAGCGTGACGCCCCAGCCGTACTCGAGCGGGGTATCCACGGGCACGCCGGTCCTGCCGGCGGGCAACTACGTCGTGGAAGTCGTGGTGCCGCCAGGCTTCCAGCTCGTCAAGGAAGAGGACAAGAACATCTTGATTGGCGACAACTTCGTTGCCCCTGCGGTGGTGGAAATCCCCGGTCTGGCATCGAACGTTTTCATTCTTCCCGATCAGGCTGCGATTGGCGCCGCCTATAACGCCGCCAATGCACAAAATCCGACCGTCGCCCTGGGTCGCAACGCGCTGCCCAATGCCGAAGCCGACACCTTCCAGCAGGAAGAGTTCTGGCCGTGCGTGGGCGCCCTGCGCCAGGTTCCCGATTACATCAGTCTGTTCCCGCAGTCGCAGGAAGTTGCGCCCTTTGCCGGTGCGATGCGTAACCTGTGCGACCGCAAGGCGGTGACGCTCAACGACCAGACCTCGGCGCTTGCCAAGTTCTACATCTGGACGCCCACGCATATCGCCGGGCACTTTACGGGCATCATCCTGGACGACTTCACGAGCGAGTTCGACCCCTATTCGCCGCAGTTTGGCGAAAAATTCGCGCCCTCGTTCCTGCCGGTTTCGGTCAAGGATTGGGCGGGCAACGAAACCAACCGCATCTATTCGGACCAGTTCGGCCTGTATAACGGCCTGAGCTACTCCACGTGGGAAGTCAACCCGCCCAACCCGACGGGCTATGCGCCGACCATGATGGTCATGTGCATGAACGATTCGGGCTACGGTACGGTCGCGCCGTGGTGGGATGCCAAGGCCATCACCGCCGGCACGACCTCGAACCAGCGCGATCCGTTCTTCGAGTACGGCTACAGCCAGTTCTGCTATGAACTGCCGTTTATGCCGGGACGCACGGGCTACTTCGATACGCCAGTCACGCCGGATGCCGCATTCACGGACGGTTACAACCATCCGGACTGCTCGTATCCGAACCTGACGCCGGCCATTTCGAGTGTGACCAGCCAGGACACCCCTGGTCCGTGGGTGGCCGCACCCGGTCATACGCTGACGATCAACGCGCTGGGCGACACGTCGGTCGAGAACTATGGCTATTCCGGTCCGTCGATCACCAAGGCGCCGTACAACGCGCAGCAGATCACGCGGCACTACGGGTTTGGCTCGCGGAACTTCGGCAGCAGTTCGGGCAAAGTCACAATTGGCGGAGTTACCGCGACGGTGACAAACTGGACCGACACGGCAATCACGGTGAATGTGCCCGCCGGCATTCCGCAATGCACGGTGCAGCAGCAGGCGCAGTACAGCAGCACGTTTACGACCGCCTCGTCGACGGAAACCGTGAACCTGCCGTTCTCGGCAACATCAACGCTCACATTGGCGGTCCAGAAGTCGGCAACACTTACAATCTTTGGCCCGGCGCCGGTCGCCGTGGTAAAGGGAGCGGCCGTAGTCGATGCCAAGCATTACATTCCGGCGAGCACCACGGTTTCCAATGTGTCGACAGCAACCAACTTTGGATTCACGATAACGACTGTGACGTTGAGCAATGCCGCGACGACGGCCACCTCCAATGACGCCGTTACGTTCTCGGCCGCCGCCGGCACAAATACCCTGAGCTTTAACGCGGCCGCCATTCCTCCTGGTCTGGCAGCAGGCTCCACAGTGTCGGATAGCGCCGGCGTCATCCCCAGCGGTACGACGGTGACGAATGTCAATCGTGAGGGTGGTACCGTATCGGTCACGCTGAGCTCCGTGAACACCGCGGCGGCAAGCAACGATATCGTCACATTCACGGATGCGACGGCAGCCACGCCGAGCGCATCGCTGTGCGGACAATTGCAGATCACCACCGCCAGCGGCCAGACGTCGGTCGATACGGTGACTGTGACGGTGGGTGGCAAGCAGCCAACCGTCCTCGGTTCGGGCCAGACAATCCAGTCGGCCATCGACGCAGCCGCGCCCGGCGACATGATCATCGTGCCGCCCGGCGTATACAACGAGATGGTCATCATGTGGAAGCCGGTGCGCTTGCAGGGTGTCGGCGCGGCCTCGGCCATCATCGACGCCAACACGCAGCCGGCGGGCAGGCTGCTCGATCCGTGGCGCGCGCGCATCGACTGCCTGTTTGGTCTTACCGCGCAGGGCCGCCCCCGCACCGGCGGCGACATGACCTGTACCGCTGGCTGGAAGTACGCCACGGGCTACCAGTCCACGTCGGAAGACACAAAGATCAATGACGTCCAATTCCCGACCATCATGGCCGACCGCCTGCCCTTCGAGGCCGTCCTGGGATGGGACGCATCGCTCAACGGCAACCTGGCCGAGCAATCGATCGAGCCCAGCCTCATGGGCGCGGAAGAAGGCGCGGCGATCACGGTCCTGTCGAAGGGCGTGCGCTTCGTCGATGCGAGCACAAACCCGACCACGCTGGTCGACGCCTACGGCGCCGCAAACGGTGACACCGCCACCAACGTGGGTGCCATGTACCCGCCCAACACGGTGCTGTTGAATGCCAACGACTGCCAGGCCAACACCACGCAGCAGGTCACGATCAACACTACGAACGTGGCCGCGAGCTACCGCTTCGGCGATGCTGCCGGTGGGACGGACACGACCAACCGTTATCCGGGCAACTTCTATTGCAATCCGTCTGCAATTGACGGTCTGGGCATACGCGATTCCTCGCAGGGCGGTGGCGGCATCTACGTGCACGCCTATGCACACAACCTGCAGATCGCCAACAACCGGGTCTACAACAACCTGGGTACGCTCTCGGGCGGCATTACGATCGGCCAGGGCGAACATCCGGACGTGAACCTGGGTGGCACCAGCGCGGTCATCACGAATCCGCCGTCGTGTGAACTGAACAATCAGAACACTACGAATGCGCCGATGCCGTTCTGCTTCGACGTGAACGTGAACGTCCATAACAATGCCGTCTATGAAAACGTCTCCCTGGGCGACGAGCTCTTCTCGTCCACGCCGGCAGGCGCGGGCGGCATCAGCGTGAATACGGGCGCGGACTACTACACGATGAGCAGCAACTGGGTTTGCGGCAATCTGAGCTCGGGTGACGGCGGTGGCGTATCGCACATCGGCTACATCAAGAGCGGCCTGATCGAGAACAACCAGATCCTGTTCAACAAGTCGTCCAATCCGTCGATTTCGACCAACGGCGCTGGTCTGCTGGTGATGGGCGCGCCCGACGTCGACCCGACCTGCGGCGCCAATAACGACATGGACTGCCAGGCCTTGCCAACGACGGTGGTGCCCAGCGACGGTTCAGGACCGGGCACGGTCATCAACGCCAACCTCATCCTGGGCAATTCCGCGGATGCCGGAAGCGGCGGTGGCCTGCGGCTGCAGAACATCAACGGCAATGACCTGGTCAATTGGCCCAACGCGACGGTTGCCAGGAACGGCAACGGCTACGACGGGACCTATACGGACTTCTGGAACAGCGTGTCGGTGACCAACAACATCATTGTCAACAACGTGGCCGGCTGGGACGGCGCGGGCGTATCGCTGCAGGATGCCCTGTACGTGAACCTCGTCAACAACACGGTCGCGCACAACGATTCGACCGCAACGGCCGGACCGCTCTTTGGCTCGCTCTTCGCGCCGCTCTCCAGCGCGCCGACGACACAGGTGGGCTGCACGGCGCAGATTGCCGGTCTTAGCAGCGCAAATCCCACCCAGAACGTCGCCTCCTGCGCCCAGGTTGCCGGTATCGTCAGTGTGCCCAACAGCGCGATTCTCCAGGCCAACACGATCGGCGCCAATGGCAGCAATGCGGCTACCGCACTGACCTGCCCGAGCGCCTACGGCGGCATCAGCTGCTACGCGTATTCCAATCCGGTTATTTACAACGACTTGGTGTGGCAGAACCGCTCCTTCGTCGTGACCACAACAGGCATGGGCGGGGGCAACGGCGACCAGCAGCAGATTGTGACGCTGATGAATGCGGACGTTACCTTCCCGACCTCCCGCGTGGCGTCGAGTCCGACAGCCGTGGCGTCGCAGGCCAACACGGGGGGATGCCCGGCCTCGGGCTCGGCGTACTGGGACCTTGGTGTTCGCGGGGACATCGGCCCCGCACACCCGCAGCAGGCCGGCGTCAATCTCAATCCGTACTACTCGGACCTGGATGACCTCAATGCAAGCGGCGGTGCGATTTACGCAGGAAAGCACAACGTCGGCGCAGATCCGGGCTTCTTCTCGGCGTATTGCAATGGCGGGCGCACGCCGCCAGAGGCCGGCGGCCAGGGCTGGTTCGTGCCCCCAGGTACGAACGAGACGGGCGGTTCGGTCAATGGCGGGTCGTCCACCCCCAACGGCACCAATCCGATGTACTTCTCGCTCGTGGCTACGGCAACGACCGACGAAGGCAACAACTGGATCAACATGCGTTGGGGCCCGCTGTCGCTGACCCTGCCGAGCAATGAATCGGCCACGTCGAACTCGACGGCGCCGGCGTACCTGGGCAACTACGCGATTCCGGGTACCTCAACGGCGGTGGGCGCTGGTACCGGGGCGGTCGCGGGTGCGCTGTCCGACATCGGCGGCCTGATTGCAGCGGACTACTTCGGAAACAAGCGTCCGTCGTCCAGGGGCTATGACATTGGAGCGGTCGAGTTCCAGCCGCCGCCTGCCCCCATCGTCGCTCTTTCGGCCAATGGCAGTTTTGGCAACGTTGCTGTGGGTAGCTCCAAGACTTTAACCGTTACCGTGACCAATACGGGCAATGCCGCCTTCACGGCACTTTCGATCGGAAGCCTCAGCGCGCCGTTCTCGGTGACTACCACCGGGTTGACCAACGCCTGTGGTACTTCCCTGGCGGCGCCGGTTGCGCCGGCATCGTCCACGACCTGCAGGTTCAATGTGGCGTTCGCGCCAACGGTTGTTGGAAATTACGCTGCGTCCGTAACGGTTACCGGGAATAACGGGGCCGGCAATGCCGCTGTTCCAGTTACGAACTCGCCGTATGCGGTTACTGGTACGGGCGGACCGACGAACTTCACGATAACGCCGGCGGTCGGAGTGCTGGGCGCTACGGTACCGGTGACATTGTCGGGCAGCGGGTTTACCGGAGCCACGGGCATTCAGGTCAGTGGAAATGGGGTTACTGTTACGGCGGGTTCGTTCAAGGTTGTGAGCGATACGAAAGTGACGGCAACGCTCGCAATCAGCAGTACCGCGAATGCTAACGGGCGCAACGTGACGCTTCTGTCGCCGTACTTCAACGTGCAGGCGAACAATGCCTTCACGGTAGAGGCTGCGGCCATCCGGATTGGTGGCCAGGGAAATGGCCCCATCAATTTGGGAACGACGTCGCCGACGTACGTCACGGTGACGAACCCAGGCAGTGCTGCCGTCACGCTAGGCACTCCAGCGGTGGCGACGACCTCGGGACCCGGTGGCTATACGGTGGGTACGTTAGGGACCTGCGTGAAGGGTTTCACGCTTAATCCGACCGGCTCCACCAGCAACACAAGTTGCACCGTCGAGGTGATATCGGCGACGGCAACGACAAGCAGTACCAACGGTACACTGACCGTTAGCGGAACCGATGCTGCTAACGTGGCAGTGACGGCGACCCGCAATATTTCGGGCGGTTGATACGTTGACCTTTACGAGACGGACGTTGATCCGCCGCTCTGAAGTATTGTAAAAATAACGGCAAGGAGGACTCCTCCTTGCCGTTTTCTCGAACTTTTAGCGGTTGCACGACTCCAACAAACACCATTCACGTGTGCCACCCGTAGATTTTGCGGCTAGTGTTCCCGGCGATACAAAAATGACCTACGTGGCACCGAAACGATTTTCGACATTGGTGGCGATGGCATTCGCATTTGGGTGCTTTTGCTATGTACAGGCGGGTTCCTGTGCGGATGCCAGTGCGGGCGATTCGGCCGCTGGCGAGCGCTTTGTTGATACACCTGCGCGGTCGCAGGTGACGACCAAATTCGATGTTGCGGAATCCATAGGAACGGCAAGCGCAGAGGAAGGCACGGTCACAGGCAATGCAGCACCGATCGCGCGTCACGCCCGCGGCCATCACGCGAAATCAGCCGCACAAAATCTCACGGACCATGTCCAGGCACTCACCAAGGAACTCGACCTGAACGAGAAGCAGCAGGCTGGTGTGCGCGATATCCTGATCAGGCAGCGCGTGGCAATTATTGACCTGCGCAAAGGCACCGGGCTTAGCGCACGCGATGTCGTTGCGGCCCACCAGGCGATCGTCAAGCGCACGCGGGAGCAGATCCGCGATCTCCTCAATGCCGAGCAGCGCAAAAAGTTCTTTGTCGATGTTCCGCAGGACCAGCTCGGACCGGCCCAGGCCGATGTCAACTACTGGCTGGAAAGGACGCGTAATCCGGCCTCCGGGGGCGCGGAAACGCCGGCTGTGGGTTCCGTGCCGGCACCGGGGCCGGTTCAAATGCACGGGGCGGCAAGCACGGGCGATGCCCAAGTATCCGCGCCGACCCACTGAATTTTCGGACTGGCGCTCAAGGCCGGTTTGGTTATTGCCGATAATGATGGATGGCCGCCAACATGCGCAGGGTAAGTTGATGACGATGAATCGCCCTGGCCGGCGCACCGCGCGGTACCTGGCTGGCCTGGCATTTGTGCTCGTAAGCGTCGGCGCGCTTGCCGACGGGCAAGGCGCTTTGCCAATGGCTCCGCCCGTGGCGACCCTCGGTGCGCCTTCAAATTCGGCCAAAGTGTCGCCCGAACCGGTTTCTCGCTTTCAACCCGATCGGTTCGCCGGCAAGGCGGGGCGCTACTATGCCGCGGCCTGGGGCATCGACTCGCTGAGCGTCAAGCTCATGGAGTCAGGTGAATTGATCCGCTTCACCTATCGGGTTCTCGATCCGTCGCTTGCCAAGGCACTGAACGACAAGCGCCTCACCCCTTCGCTGGTCGATGAAATGCGCGGTATCAGCCTCGTGGTTCCGGAAATGGAGAACATCGGGATGCTGCGTCAGACGGCCTTGCCCAAGGCAAATCGCATCTACTGGGTCGCGTTTTCCAATAAGGGCCGGCTCGTGAAACGCGGCGACTGGGTCAATGTCGTTATTGGCCCATTCCACGCCAACAACTTGGTCGTCGATTGATCTGCTTACCGTACCAGGAGTTTTTCTCATGAATATGTACTCACAGCAAGCCTTGCACTTGCGGGCCCGCGCGGCCGCTGTTGCCGTTGCTTCGTCTGTAGTTTCTTGTCTGTTCCTGCATTCCACGGCCCTTGCCGACGTGGCTCCTTCAGCGGCTCCCGTAAAAGCACCGACCAAGGCGGTGGAGGCGGCGCCACAACTTCCCGCCCTTACGGTCTCCCAGATCGTGGCCAAACACATCGCGGCGCGCGGCAATGCCGACGCCTGGAAGGGCGTGCACGCCTTGCAGCTCACCGGGAAGATGGAGGCGGGCAGGGGCAGCATGGATAAATTGGCTGCGCAAACCGCGCAGACGGGCAAGCACTTTCCCGTTCGCGAGGGCACCGTCAGCTCGACTTTGCCCGACTCCTCCGCTGCGGCTGCGCCACAGGCCTTGCTGCCATTCGTCATGGATTTTGAGCGGCCGAACAAGTCGCGCGTCGAAGTCGTCTTCGACGGCAAGACCGCGGTCCAGGTCTACGACGGCGTCCAGGGCTGGAAGTACCGACCCTTTCTCAAGCGCAACGATGTTGAACCGTTCAGCGCGGAGGAGGTCAAGTCGGAGGCCGCACGGGCCGAACCGGAGGGCCTGCTCGTTGATTACGCGGCCAAGGGTTCCACCGTTGCGCTTGACGGCACGGAGAAAGTCGGCGGCCAGGATACGTACCGGCTCAAGGTCACCCAAAGGAGCGGCCATATTTTGCATGTTTGGATCGACGCCAAGACCTTCCTGGACGCGCGTATCGACGGGGCGCCGCGCCGCATGGACGGAAAGCTCCATGACGTACACATCGCGCAGCGCGACTTTCGGACGATCAATGGCGTGGCGATACCTTTTGTTCTCGAAACGTCGGTTGATGGCTACCCCGATGCGCACAAGTTGATGGTGGAAAAGGCCGTTGTGAACCCCGCGTTCGACGCCGGCACCTTTGCCAAGCCCAAGGTCTGAGCGCAGTCGGCCGGATATTTTGATGAACAGGAGCAACGGGGGCGTGGGGGCGTTGCGCCGGGGCGAACTCCATGGATTTGCCGGGGCGCTTTTCGCTGTTGCGGCACTCCTGGTGGTGCCGGCTTTCGCGACGCCCCCGCTCAGTGCCGACCAGATCGTCGAGAAAAGCATCGCTGCGCGCGGTGGACTCCAAACCTGGACCAAGATCGACAGCCTGGCCTGGATCGGCCATATCGAGAGCGAGCGTCTGGGCGGGCAAGAGCTCAAATTCAGTCTGGAGGAAAAGCGCCCCAACAAGACGCGCTTTGACCTCATCGGGGCGCAGCCCAGCGCGCGCGTCTTCAATGGGATGAAGGGCTGGAAAACACACTCGCGCAACGACGGTCCCCCGGAGGTCGAAAGCTATTCCCAGTTCGAGGAGCGTTTTGCACGCGAGGCGCCCGGTTTTGGCGGTCCGTTGATTGCCTATCGCGAACAAAGGCGGCAATTCACGCTGCTCGGAATCGACCCGATTGAAGGCCGCGACTGTTATCGGCTGGGCGTCGTGCTGCCCGCGGGCGGGCAGCAGACCATCTGGGTCGACGCCCAGACGTTTCTCGAAGCGCGCTTCGATCGCCCCACCTATACCCGGGAGGGCAAGGTCGGGACCGTTTCGGTGTATTTCCGCAATTACCAAACCCAGGGCGGCTTGCAATTGCCTACCGTGTTCGAAATCGGCGCCGGTGGCACGGGAAAGCCCGATCGCCTTGTCATCGAACGCGTGGCCATCAATCCGGACATTAGCGAGTCGCGCTTTTTGCGCCCGCCGGCGCCGCCACACTCGCGCGAAGTCACGCTGCCGCCTTCCGGGAGCACTTTCGGGGCGCCCGCTGTGCCGCCGCCAAAGTGAGTAGTGCGCTTGCCGGCCTGATCGCGGCTTGCTCCCTGATTGCGGCCCTTCCGGCCTGGTCCGCGCAGCCATCGGCGCTCGTTGCGCGTGGGGCCGAAATTTACCTGCATGGTCGGTTAGGAGAGAGCGAAGAACTCCAAGGGCGACGCGATGCCGCACGCCCGGTGGCGGGTGCCGATGCGGCCTGCGTCAATTGCCACAAGCACAGCGGCCTGGGCACGACGGAAGGGCGCTTTCACATCCCTCCGATCACCGGGCGTTTCCTGGCCCCGCCGCATGGCGCGCGCGCCGATAAGCCGGACTTGCCGTACATCGAGAACATGCACGGACGCCGCCAAGCCTACACCGACGAGACCACGGCCCGGGCCATCCGCGAGGGCGTCGATCCCGACGGCAAGGTGCTCAACACGTTGATGCCGCGCTACACCCTGGGCGATGCCGACATGGCGGCCTTAATCGCCTACCTAAAGTCGCTCGACCGCGATGTGGAGCCGGGCGTGGATGCGACCGTGCTGCATTTTGCGACCATCGTCACGCCCGATGCCGATCCGGTCAAGCGCGCGGCCACGCTTGCGGTGCTGCAGCAGTTTCTCAAGGACAAGAACGACAAGGCATTTACCATCGGGCCTTCGGCACCAATCAAGTTCTCGGGTCGCGCGATGGCCGGCAAAATGTTGTTTATCGTGCCGCGACGCTGGGATTTGCACGTCTGGGAACTCACCGGAGCGCCGCAGACCTGGCAGGGGCAGCTCGAGGGCTTTTTTGCGCGCGAGCCCGTCCTCGCGGTGGTCTCCGGCGCCGGCGGGATGAATTGGGCGCCGGTGCACCGTTTTTGCGAAGAGCAGGCGGTTCCCTGCCTTTTCCCCAACGTTGACCTGCCGGTGGACAAGCCGGACGACTTTTATTCCCTGTATTTTTCGGGCGGTCTTGCGCTCGAAGCCGAGCTCATCGCGGCGCGCATCGCCGATCGCGCCGGGGCCGCAACGCGGGTTGTTCGCCAAGTCTTTCGCAGCGGCGGCGAAGGCGAGGCGGCGGCCGCATTGCTTGCCAAGTCCCTGGCGGCGCGCGGCATCGTCGCACAGGACGAGGCACTCAGCGCCAATTCCGGAGTGGCCGGCCTGGACGCGGGCGTGGCCAGGGCCGGCACTGCCGATGCACTCGTGCTGTGGCTCCAAGCCACCGACATTGCAGCCTTGGGAGCCGTACCCACGAGGCCACGGCAGATTTTCCTCTCCGGTCGCATGGGTGGATACGAGCAAATGCCGTTGCCCGCGGCCTGGCGTGCACGCTCACAATTGGCGTATGCGGTCGATCTGCCCGAAAAGCGCGGCGTGCGCGTGCGCTATGCGCAGGATTGGTTGCGCTCGCGTGGTGTTCCCATCACGGATCTGCCGGTGCAAACGGATACCTGGCTTGCCTGCAGCGTGCTCACCGAAACCCTCAACGAGATGATCGACGCCTTCATCCCGGAGTACCTGGTCGAGCGTATTCAGGAGGATTTTGAGCACCGTTTTATCACCGGGTACTACCCGCGCCTTTCCCTGGCTGAACATCAGCGCTTTGCCTCCAAGGGCGGGTACCTAGTCCAATTCGCGGAAAACACCGGACAGAAGGTCGTTCCGGTAGGAAATTGGTTTGTTCCCTGACGGGCGATAATGGGCCATGAAGCAGGCCATGAAATTCGTTGCCCTGGCTGTCGCTTTGCTGGCGCAGGGCCCGGTGCAGGCGCAGGCGCCAGCAGCTGCGCCGCAGGTTCGGGCGGCCGATCCGGTCGCGGCGCACCACACGCGCATCTCCGATGAGATCGTGCAGCGCACGCACGTGCAAGTGCCCCTGGGCCAGGTACAGCTCGTGCGCGAGGATGGCATGAGTGTCAGCCTCAACGACCTTTTGCTCATGGATCGGCCGGCGTATGTCGATTTCATCTACACGACCTGCACGGCGCTGTGCCCGATCATGTCGGCGACCTTTGCCGCACTCCAGGACAAGCTCGGTGCGGCGCGCGATAAGGTGAACCTCATCTCGATTTCCATCGATCCGGAGGAAGACACGCCGCGGCGCCTGCGCGAATTTCGCAAGAAATACGATGCTGGCGATGAATGGCACTTTTACACGGGCAGCCTCGAGCAAAGCATTGCCGCGCAGCGGGCCTTTGGTGTCTTCACGGGGGACAAAATGCAACACGCGCCGGTCACGCTGTTTCGTGCTGCGCCGGATGCGGCCTGGGTGCGCTTTGATGGCTTTGTCACCCCGGAGGATCTGTACCGCGAACTGCCCAAGCCGCAAGCGGCCGTGAAATGAACCCCGGGCGTAGGGCGCGCCGGCTCCTCGCCTGCGGCGTTCTTTTGGTCGCCGCCGCCGTCCCAGCATGGACAAAGGGGCCGGCCAGCGCTGCCAAGGTGGGCGAACACATCTTTCGCGACGGGGTGCTGGCCGACGGCGCGCCGCTGCGCGGCCACCGGGAAGGGGGACCCGAGGTCCTGGGCAAGGATGCGGCATGCGTCAACTGCCATGGACGCAGCGGCATGGGCGTGGTGGAAGGGCGCATCGTGATCCCGCCGATCACGGCAGCGGCGCTCTTTCATCCGGGCGAGCGCCTGGCGCCGAGTGCAGAGCACGTGCATGTCCTGCCAACCCCGCCCAACCGCAATGCCTACACGGACGAGACGCTCGCCCGCGCGATCCGCGAGGGCGTCAATGCCGACGGGCGCACTCTCGACTACGCGATGCCGCGCTATGCACTGGACGATGCCTCCATGCAGGCCGTTGTGGCGCAACTGCACCAGTTATCGACAGGACGGACCCCGGGGGCCGTTAACGACGAGCTCAACTTCGCGACCATCATCACGCCAGACGCAGATCCGCTGGCACGCGACGCGATGCTGGCTGTGTTGCGCGAATTCTTTGCGCAGAAGAACGATTTTTCGCGGGACGACAAGGCTTTCATCACCAGTGGTAGCGTGCAGCGGCGTTTTCGCGTGCAGCGGCGCTGGATCCTGCATGAGTGGCGTTTGACTGGGTCGCCCGAATCCTGGGGGCGGCAACTGGACCAGAAATTACGCACCGAACCCATATTTGCGGTGATTTCCGGTATCGGCGGTGCGAACTGGGCGCCCGTGCACGAGTTTTGCGAACATCGCGCGATTCCCTGCCTGTTTCCCAACGTAGATCTGCCAGTGGCTGCCGAGGGCGATTTTTATCCCGTCTATTTTTCGCGCGGCGTATTGCTCGAGGCCGATCTGATCGCGGCGCGGCTTGCCACACGCGAGGCGCGGCCCGCCCGCGTCGTGCAGGTATTTCGCAAGGGCGACATTGGCGCCTCCGCCGCGATAGGCCTGCGCAGCGCGCTCGAGGCGGGGGGCGTGCCCGTGGTCGATCGCGCGCTCTCGCCGGGCGACGATGACAGGGCCCTGGGATCCGCCGCGCAAACCCAAGCGGGCGACGCGCTGGTGCTATGGCTGCGGGGAAACGACCTGGCACGTTTGCCCCCGGCCGCTCCCGCGGCCGCCTCCGTGCTGGTTTCGGGGCTCATGGGCGGGGAAGAGGCAGCGCCCATGCCGGCTGCCTGGCGCGAGGCAATGTACATGCCTTACGTGTACGCATTGCCCGAGGAGCGCCGCGTTCTGCTCAACTTTGCGCTAGGCTGGTTTCGCGCGCGCCACATTCCGGTCGTCAACGAGCGCGTCCAGGTCGACACGTACATCGCCTGTTCGATCCTGGCGGAGAACTTGATCGCCACGCACGGTACCTTCCTGCGCGATTTTCTGGTGGAGCGGGTCGAGGCCATGATCGGCACGGATATGTTTCGCGGAAATTACAAGCGCCTGGGGCTGGCGCCCGGACAGCGCTTTGCCTCCAAGGGCGGTTACTTCGTGCGCTTCACGGCGCCCCAGGGTCCTGCCATTGCACCCGACGGCAACTGGATGGTTCCGTAGGCAAATGGCAGAGGCATATCGTCGCACGCAAGACGAAATCGCAAAGTGGTACCCCTCAAGAATCACTATTCGTATGCGGGCGGCAGCATTCAGGTCACGCTGCGGTTTCGAGGGCAAGCTCCCACCCGGGAAAAACGAGAACCGCCGGATGGCAATGGAAGGCTCTCGCCAAGACCTTGGACCGCTCCACGCCGAGATTCACCCGATCGTTCTCAATTGCCGAGACGGTCGCCTGCGGGATTCCGGTCCGGCGCGACACTTCGCTTTGGCTGAGATCTTGGAGTTCCCGCAGGATGTGAACGGACTCGCCGACTGTGACATCGCCCAGTTTCTTTGCTGCACGATAGAGCTTCTGTCAGCGCCTTCGTGTCGTTGTTTTGGGCTACTTTCGCCGGGTTATCGTGCGTCAACGGCGCCAGTGCTAGAGCGCGTTTGGTTGCGGGGTTTCGCAATCAAGGAGAAGTCTTCCCCTGTCCGCGCAGCAAAAAAAGAGCCTGGTCCGAGGACCAGGCTCTGAAAGCACCACTCAAGGAGGAGACAGGAGAGTGTTCGGACTAGCGTCCAAACTAGTGGTGCCAAGGAGACATAAAACCGTTACGCCGTCTTGCGCGCCTTCGCCTTCACAACATCGTTGGCGGCGGTGGCGGCATTGATCGTCGCCGAAGCGGCGGCGGCAAAATTGGATTCGGCCCAGTCGGTCGCCTGGCGGGCAGCCTTGGTAGCCGTATCAAAAGCGGTGTTGGCGGCGGCAACGGCGGTCTTGATCATCGAAACCGCGGGTTCCGTACCGGTTGGGGCGTTCTTGGCGGCCAGATCGATGAACTCGGCGACCTTGCGATTGCCTTCACCCAGTTGCGCTTCAAAAATCTTGGTCAGTTCGGCACTCGTGCCGCTGGCGATGCCATAGGCATTGCGCGAATAACCAACCACCTTTTCCAGCGTGGGCTGGCTGGCGCTCGTCACGAGGGCCAGGAATTCTTGTACGTCGCGAGCGCCCAGCAGGGTATTGCTCGAATCGGCCAGGTCCTGAAACGCCGCCTTGGATGCGGCCAGGTTCAGGTTCACCAGCTTTTCGGTGGCGCCAAAGAGCGTCTGACCCAGGGCGTTCCAGGCGTCCATCTGGGCCTTTTGCATTTCCACAATGTCTGTGATCGTCGTCATGATTTCCCCAAGAGTTCGGTTTTGATATGTTCTGTTGACGGCAGACCGTCGTAACAGTCACCGGTGCTCTGGTTATTCATCGGATCACCAATGGCAGGAGCACGACAGCATTTTATGCTGCTACGCACAAAAGTCAAGTATTTATGGGCTGATTCTATGTTAATTTGTCGTGCTGCAACAATCGTTAATATTTATTAATATCATAATCTTATATGAATAATTCGGTCGTTTGCTGTGCCTTGCACCGAACCCTGGCGCGACGCAACAACGTGATGGGCCTGTGGTGACCAGCCCAGACCGTGGTCCACCCGGACCCGCATCCGTGGTGGACGCGGCGATCGAGACAAGGCGCTCCATGCGCGCCTTCTTGCCCGAACCGGTACCGCGCGCCACGATTGAGGACATCCTGCGCGTTGCCGGCCGCGCGCCCAGCGGCACCAACACCCAGCCATGGAGCGTGCATGTACTTACTGGCGCCGCGCTGCGTCGTCTCACTGCGGCGATCATGGCCGTTTACAACGACCCGGTGCAACGCGAACAGCAGCGCGAGGATTACTCCTATTACCCGCAAAAATGGGTTGAACCCTATCTGGCCCGCCGGCGCAAGGTGGGGTGGGATTTGTACGGCCTGCTGGGCATCGGCCGGGGCGACAAGGACAGGATCCACGTGCAGCACGGGCGCAACTATGTGTTTTTCGACGCGCCGGTGGGAATGATCTTTACCATCGACCGGGTCATGGCGCAGGGCAGCTGGCTGGACTACGGCATGTTCCTGCAAAACATCATGGTTGCGGCGCGGGCTCGCGGACTCGACACCTGCCCGCAGGCCGCGTTCAACCAGTTCCACGCGGTGATTCGCGAGCAGCTGGATATTGGCGCCGATCGGACGGTAGTCTGTGGAATGTCCCTGGGCTGGGCCGACATGGCGCGCATCGAGAACAGCCTGGTGACCGAACGCGAGGCCATTGAAGCGTTTGTGCAATTTCGCGAGTAGCGCTGGCCGCTCCGGCTATCGCGCCGGTCCCGAGCCGGGTACCTACACGTTTGTCGTGGCTTTCGGTACACTTCGACGCCGGCAGCATCGTGTGAATTCTGAAATGAATTCAGCTATTTGGGCGATCCAACGGGCGCAATCCGGGGCTTGTACCGGCGCTGTCGTGGCCGATACTTTGCGGGTGGATATGGGGCATGCCCGCGGTCGTTGCTTGGGCTTCTGGGCCGGCGGCGCGTGGCCGGTTTCTGGGTGATTTGGAAAGATCTATCGATGTCGTGGTCGTTTTCCTTGTTGCGCACACGCCTTGCCGGTTTCGTCCTGGCGCTGGGCGCGTGTCTTCTCGCGCCCATGGCCCATGGTACCCAGGAAGAAACTCTTCAGCTGCCGGCGGTGCGTGACGCCGAGGCGCCGCTGCCCTTGGTTGCGGCGCATCGCCAAGCATTGCTGGGCGGCGCGGCGGCTCACATGCCCGCGATCAAATCGGAATTTGCCATTGTCGTGGACCAGGACACCAACGAAGTGTTGATGCAGAAGAACCCCGATGAGGTTTCTTCCATCGCGTCGATCACGAAGTTGATGACGGCGATGGTCACGCTCGATGCGGCCTTGTCCCTGGACGAGGAATTGCTCGTGAGCCGGGAGGACCGGACGATTGCCGGGTGGAAGGAGTCCTCACTGCGGCCCGGTGTGCGCCTCACGCGCGCGCAAGCGTTGCGCCTGGCCTTGATGTCATCGGAAAATCATGCTGCACAACTGCTGGGCCGCACCTACCCGGGCGGGGTGGAGGCGGCGGTTGCGGCGATGAATGCCAAGGCGCAGGCCATCGGCATGAGCGACTCGCACTTTGCCGATCCGACGGGACTTTCTCCGCAGAACCGTGCCAGTCCCAATGATCTTGTACGCATGGTCAAGGCGGCCTACGAATATCCGCAGATCCGCGAATATTCCGTGAGTCCGCAGTACGACCTGCAAATGGGGCGCCACGCGGTGCATTATCACAACACCAACAAGCTCACCTCGCACCCGGATTGGCAGATTGGCCTGCAAAAGACGGGCTACATCAATGCGGCCGGTCGCTGTCTCGTGATGCAGGCCGTCATCGAGGGGCGCCGGGTGGTGATGGTGCTGCTCGATTCCTTCGGCCGCTATTCGCGCTTTGCCGATGCGCAGCGCATCCACGACTGGCTGATTGCGCGCGCCCAGGGTCCCAAACCCGCCAGCGATTGACCCTGCCCGGTCGCCGCGCTATTTGGCCGCCGGTGTGGGCGTGCCCTTGGCGTCGTAGCCCAGGCCGGCGGATATCTTGCTGGCCGTAGCCAGCAGGTCATCGATCCAGGCGTCCTGCATGCGTTCGGAGGGCGCCGACAACGACAATCCCGCCACGATCATTCCCGTGTCATCGCGTATGGCCGCAGCAATGCAGCGCACCCCCGGCTCGAGTTCCTCGTTATCGCGCGCGAATCCGCGCGCGCGCACCTGCGCCAGTTCGCGCTCCAGGCGTGCCGGGTCGGTGATGGAATTTCTCGTATGGCCGGCCAGGCCGGTGCGCGTAGCGTAGGAGCGCACGACGCGCGCGTCGTCATGGGCAAGGAAGAGTTTGCCGCTCGATGTCAGGTGCAGCACCGCGCGTCCGCCGATTGCCCGCACCACCTGCATTCCCGAGCGTTCGCTGTAGGAGCGTTCCACGTAGACGATCTCATCGCCTTGTCGCACCGAAAGGTTCACCGTCTGGCCGGTGCGCCGGTGCAGTTCGCGCATCGGTTCGATGGCCGCCTCGCGCACGCTCAAGCGTGCCTTCACGAGGTTGCCCAACTCCAGCAAGCGCATGCCCAGCCGATACGAACCGGCCTGCTCCCCGCGGTCGACGAAGCGGCCGACCACCATGTCGTTGAGAATGCGGTGCGCGGTCGACGGATGAAGCTTCGTGGCCTGCGCCAGGTCCTTCAGGCTAACGGAGCCTGAGCGTTCGGCGAGCACGTCCAGCAGGCTCATCATGCGATCGATGACCTGGATCGCCGTACGTTCCTTGGTCGCGGGAGCACTGCTCTTGGGAGAAACAGCCGGCATGTTGCGTTGCCATAAATTTCACTTGGGCAAAGTTTATACCACAATGCGAAAAAATTCACCCGAGGGCGGCGCGCTTGCGCGCGCCAGCAAGGGCCGCGCGGCATTCGTGAACGAGTACCGGCCCCCGGTAGATCAGCCCCGTATACAGCTGCACCAGGCTTGCGCCGGCCCGCACTTTTTCCAGCGCGTCGCGTGCTTCCAGGATGCCGCCGACCGCGATGATCGGCAGGGCGCCCCGCAGGTGCTCGGCCAGACGCTGCACCACTTGTGTGGCGCGCACGCGCAGGGGACGGCCCGATAAACCGCCGGCTTCGCTGCCATGGCGCAGCCCCGCGACGGCCTCGCGGGCGGTGGTCGTGTTGGTGGCGATGATCGCGTCCACACCGCGCGCCACCAGGGTATCGGCCATACGCTCGAGCTGGCCATCATCCAGATCCGGCGCGATCTTCACCGCCAGCGGGACGCGCCGTCCCTGGGCCTGGGCCAGACGCTCGCGTTCCTGGTGCAGCGCCATGAGCAGACGGTCCAGCTCTTCCTCACGCTGCAAATCCCGCAGATCGCGCGTGTTGGGGGAGGAAATGTTGATCGTGACGTAGCCTGCGTGGGCGTGTACGGCGGCAAGGCCGGCGCGGTAGTCGTCGATCGCGTCGGCAATCGGGGTCGCCGCGTTCTTGCCGATGTTCAGTCCGAGGACACCCTTGTAGCGGGCCCGCTGCACATTGGCCAAAAAAGCTTCAAGACCGTCGTTGTTGAAACCCAGGCGATTGATCAGCGCTTCGGCCTGCGGCAGGCGAAACATGCGCGGCCGCGGATTGCCCGCTTGGGCGCGGGGCGTGACGGTACCCAGTTCGAGAAAGCCAAAGCCCAGCGCACCCAGCGCGTCGACATGCGCGGCATTTTTGTCCAGGCCCGCGGCGAGGCCAACGGGATTGGGAAAATCCAGTCCCATGACACGCACCGGATCGGGTGGCAGATTGCTCGCCCACAGGCGCGTTGCGCCAATATCGTAGGCGCGCTGCAGATTTGCCAGCGCAAAATCATGGGCCCGTTCCGGGTCCATGGCAAAGAGCAGGGGCCGGGCCAGGCCGTACAGGGGGCCGCAAGCGGCGCTCGCGCTCACGCCGGCGTGGCAGTGTCGCGCACCCAGCGACCCAGGCGCAAGGTCTCCACCGGCCGGAATTTGGCCTTGTACGCCATCTTGTTGCTCTCGCTGATCCAGTAGCCCAGGTACAGGTAGGGCAGCGAAAGATTGCGGCACTGCGCGATCTGCCAGAGCACGTTGTAGGTGCCGAAGCTTGCCCGCGCTTCCTCCGGATCGTAGAACGTGTAGACCGACGACAGGCCGTCGCTGAGCACGTCGATGATCGAGACCATGCGCAGCGTCCCCGTGGAGCCGTTGGGGGCGTGGGGCGGTACCGGGTCGCGAAACTCCACGAGCCGCGTATTGACCTTGGTCTGCAGCAGGAACTGGGAATATTGCTCGCGGCTATCGTTATCCATGCCGCCGCCCGAATGGCGCGAGCCCTGGTAGCGCAGGTACAGGTCGTAGTGCTCGTGATCAAAGGCCAGCGATACGACGCGCGCTTCCAGTGACTGGTGCAACTTCCATGCGCGCCGCTGGCTGCGCGTGGGCTGGAACTCGCCAACCGGCACGCGCACGGGTATGCAGGCGCTGCAGCCTTCGCAATTGGGACGATAGGTAAAGATCCCGCTGCGCCGGAAGCCGGCACGCACGAGTTCGCTATACACATCCGCGTTGATCAGGTGGGCGGGCGTGGCAACCTGGGATCGGGCCTGTCGGCCCTCAAGGTAGCTGCAGGGATACGGGGCCGTTGCATAGAACTGCAACGTCGAGAACGGCAACTCCTTGAGATTGGCCACCGGTCAGTACTTTTCCAAGAGTCGATTGAGCCTCACGTTACGATACGCACCCCAGTCAACCGGAGTCGCGTCGATCGATTGCGCGATGTGCGCAGAAAAATCCCGGCGCGCAACCTCGATGGCGCCCAGTGACGCAAGGTGCGCCGTAGCCTGCTGGCAGTCTATCACCGGCACCTTCTCTTGCAACAGGAGGGCGACCAGAGCCGCCAGGGCAATCTTGGATCCGTCCCGAACCGCCGAGTACATCGATTCGCCAAAAAACATGCGCCCCAGGCTCACGCCGTAGGCAGCACCGGCCAGGCGTCCGTCCTGCCACAACTCGATCGAGTGCGCCAAATCCAGGCGCGCCAGTTCACAGTACCCGCTGACGATCTCCTCGCTGATCCAGGTTCCCGGCTGACCATTGCGCGGCGCCGCGCAGGCGCGCATCACACCGGCAAAGTCGTGATCCAGGCGCAGTTCCCGATCCGGATCCGTCGAAACCGCGCGCAGCGTCTTGCGCAGGGACCGCGAAACGCGAAACTGCGCAGTCGGCAGCACCATGCGCGGGTCCGGGCTCCACCAGAGCACCGGATCGCCTTCCGAATACCACGGGTAGATTCCCAGCCGGTAGGCCTCGAGCAGGCGCTGGGCCGTCAGATCGGCGGACGCTGCCAGCAGACCATTGGGAAAATCGAGCGCCGAATCGACGGCCGGGAAGGGCGTGCGCGCTTCGAGCCAGGCGATCATTCTTTCGAGATCGGGGACCTGGGCGCCAGTTCCCGGGTGTGGATGCCGAAACTCCCCCGGCCGCGATCCTCGAAATACAGGCGCAAAGTGGTGGCGACCGTGCGAAAGGCGATTTCGTCCCACGGTATCTCGCTCTCGCGAAACAACCGGACATCCAGGCTTTCCACGCCGGGCCCGAAGTTCTTGTCGCGCAGGCGCGCAAGGTAAAAAATGTGGATCTGCTCCACACCCGGGACATCGATCATGGAAAACAGCGGCCCGATCTCGATGTTTGCCTTGGCCTCTTCCACCGTCTCCCGGCAGGCGCCCTGGGCGACCGTCTCGCCGATCTCCATGAACCCGGCCGGCAGGGTCCAGGCGCCGTAGCGCGGTTCGATGGCCCGCCGGCACAAAAGGACCTGGTCTTCCCACACGGGTACCGTGCCCACCACCGGGCGTGGATTGAGGTAGTGGATGGCCCCGCAGGCAGCGCAGCAGTCGCGCTCGCGGGTGTCCCCCGGCGGGACGCGGCGCACTGTGGATTGGCCGCAGGCCGAGCAGAATTTAACAATGGGTCGGAGCATCGTCGGCAAGTGTAGCGCCGGCGTCCCCCAAGGGTCATACCCGAGACATCGCTGGCGCAGAAAGCCCGGAAGGTGTAAAATCGACGCTCTTCGCTGGTGCAATTTGCGTCTGGATTCCAGAGGCGTACTTGCTACCAGTGCACCGAAGGCCGGTTGTCCGGTTCTTTCGGCACCCAATGACGCGGGGTGGAGCAGTCTGGCAGCTCGTCGGGCTCATAACCCGAAGGTCACAGGTTCAAATCCTGTCCCCGCAACCAACAAAATCAAAGGCCTGCAGCGATGCGGGCCTTTTGATTTTCAGGCCTGTGCCATTTTTGTGTCGTGACAATTTTCGTCAACGGCACGCAAGGTACAAAGGCGCTCCGCATAGGGAGCCAAGTGATCGGCCGACAGGTGCGCATAGCGCCGCACCATCTCCGGACTCTCCCAGCCCCCCATCTCCTGCAGCGCAAACAGCGGTGTGCCGTTCTGCACGTGCCAGCTCGCCCAGGTATGCCGAAGGTCGTGCCACCGAAATTCCACGATCCCCGCCCGTTTTAGGGCCGCGTACCAGGCTTTAGTGTTCACCTGTACCACCCGTGCACCCCGATAGCTGAAAACGTGTGTCGCGTGCTTCCCAATCTGCCTGCGGATGAGCAGTACCGCTTCCGCATTAAGCGGCACCGGAATTGCCCTTCGCGCCTTGGCCTGGTCGGGATGAATCCACGCCCGCCGCTGCACCAAGTCCACTTGCGACCACTGCAAACCGGTGACATTTGCCTTCCTCAATCCCGTTGCCAAGGAAAACGCCGCCATGTCCGCCAAATGCTCGGGTAGCTCTGCCAAGAGCCTTTGCGCCTCTGCCCGCGTCAGGTACCGGATGCGCCTAGTCGGTTCCCGAAGCATTCGCACCTTCGGACACCGTTCCAGCCACTCCCAGTCGTTAACGCACTTGCGCAGTACCGCTCGCAGCAACTCAAGGACGCGATTCACCGTTGCATTGCTTACGCCCTCAGCAAGTTTTGCTTCCGTGATTCTGTCGATAAGTCCGCGACTGATCGCAGTTAGCTCCTTGCCGCGCAAGTAGGGACCGAGCCAGCGAAGCTTGGAAACGTCTTCCTTGGCTGTTGCCTTGTGCGACTGTTCCTTGAGCCAACGTACAACCGCCTCGTTCCACAAACGCCGGGGCTTGTCGCCTAGCTTTCCGACTCGCCACAGCTCTGACTTGAACCGGTCGTGAAACTCTTGTGCTTGGGCTTTGTTTCCAGTCCCAGTAGTTCGTCGTATTCGCTCCCCGTTTGGGGCGACGATGTCGATCCACCAGGCGTTACCACGCTTGCAAAGTGACATTCATGCTCCTTTCCAACCGTCACTTGCAGCGCTTGCCGTGGACGAGAATAAAGGGATCGAAGATGGTCGGCAAGGTCCTCCTCGATGAACACCCAGGCACGGCCGACTTTTGCGCCAGGGATGCGCCCCGTTTTGGCGCGATGACGCAATTCCTCCGGGTGCAATCGAAGGAAGGATGCGGCATCGACGAGTCCTAAAGTCTTCATTTCGATGCGTTTGGATACGGGCGATTCACAAGGTTTGCCTTATGAAATTCGCCACTCTCATAGTCATACCAACAGGCAGCAAGCGTGTCGAGATGAAAGCCTAGTGACCATTCTTGAAATTGAGCCGATGCCTCAATGGCAGTGGCGAAGATTCGGCACTCTTCGCGTCCGTCAACGAGCAGACGAAATACCTGGTGTCGCGCAATTGGAGGTGGAGCGCTTCGCCGTGTCGGGTAACGAGTAGGTTTAGACACGACCCAGGCTCCCATCTGCCTCAATGCACCATTTCTCACCGTAGAACTCGCACCATCCATGGGTGAGCAGACTGTCCCATGCGATGCGTGCCGTTCGCCATTGCTCGCCCCGGAAATACCGCCAGACGACCTCGAACATGTCTCCAAGGGGCCCGAGGGCGTTAATTGCCTGGTATGCCCGCGTCTTTTTCGTAACCTGAGAGAAAAGAGCGCGGCGCCATTGCGCAAGCGGCGCCCGAATGCGAGATCCCGAAATGCGAACCAGGGCGTCGCCTTGCCCGTTCGCCATGTACTGGGAAACAATGTATTGGGAGAGCCTACGAATGCTGCTGTCTCCCTGGCGAACTGCCAGAAACTTGACCTGACGCGCTCCATGGATCTCCTGCCACCAAGATCCAATCTCACCGTAATCGAGCTGATGCCTACCCATACGCGCCCCAGCCGGGATCGCAAGGATTAGGTGAAGGACGCCATGTCCCTCCCTGGTATCAACCATCACGTACTGAACGGAGCTTTCCGGCACCTCCAGCGAACGTTCAAGGCGCTTTCGCCAGGCTTGAAAATGGCGACGCAGCTTTGAAACCTCAAACGATGCCGAAGACGTTAAGGTGACCCACCAAAGATCAAGCCCTTCGCGTTCCCACCAGCGCATGGCGGTGCGTATACGAGCGCGATGCATGTAGTGCTTCCGACCAAGCCGTCTCCTCGACGGAACGTTTCCATCGTTCTTATCAAGAATAGGGCCGCCTTCGGCGGCCCCCGGACCGGCGAGTGCCTCGCACGGACCGAGGTCCGCCGAAGGCGGCTGCAAGGCAGCGTCTACACCGCCGAGTGGCGATGCGTGAGTCAGCTGGCAAAGGATTGAGAAAGGGGTTTCCATGACCCCTATAGTAAGGGGTAATGGAGATCCCTTAAAGGGTTTTAGAGTCCCTTTATTGCGGTACGTCGATCTTCAACGGCCTGGTCACCGCTTACGACCTTCCAGAAATTAGACAACTTCTTTGCAAACCCGTAACCGATTGAGCGCTCCGCGTCGGGGCCTTCCTCATCGAATTCTTCGCGTATGTTGACTTTAAGAATTGCCTCGTACTTGCGAATAGTCCGCTTGTTATGAACGATAAGAAGCGGTTTCCAGCCAAAGTGCCGGCCGAGCAAATACATGCCCAAGGCTGATTCCAAGTCGTCCAGGTTGCCTTCAAAATCCTTAATCGCGAAGTCCAATTTGTCAAAACGCAGCTTGGCCTCCGCCGCCGATATGGGCTTCATTTTGCTTTTGTAGGTTGTCTTCGCCATTTGCCCGCACCGAAAGAGGAGGGAAGGGCAAAGGGTAACCAATATCCCTTTGCAATTCAAGAGACAAAGGCGCATCCAAGGTTCGGATCAGCGAACGGAATCCACCGGAATCACACGAATATGCTCGTCCCAGAACGTTTAGCGTTGGCTTGAATGGGGCGCAACCGGCGCCCCATGCCCCCCGGCTAACTGTCGTCGTCTGCCATGACCGCTTTGGGAGAACTCGTAGGTCGGCTTTTGATCCTACCCACGTTTGATGGAGAGTTCCAGGAAGGCACAATAGCTCTGGGAGGGCTGTGTCATGGAACGACGCGAACGCAGGCAACTCACGCGAGAATTCAAGCTTGAGGCGGTACGGCTGGCATATCTTGGGGACAAGCCCAAGGCACGGGTAGCGCGGGAACTCGATGTCCGGGTGAACCAGTTGCGCCAGTGGCACCGGGAGTTTGAGGAAGAGGCGCGTAATGGTGTGCCCAAGCAAGAACTGGCCACGGCCGAGACCGATGTCGGAAAGCTGCGACGCGAGATTGCAAGTCTCCGCGAGGAGAACGACATTTTAAAAAAAGCGGCCATCTTCTTCGCGAAGACTTCGAGATGAAGTACGCCTTCATTGATGCGCAGCGCAGCCATCATGCAGTGAGCAAGCTGTGCAAGGCGCTGCGGGTATCGGCCAGCGGCTACTACGCTGCCAGGGCCCGGCCGCCGAGCGCCAGGGCGCAGCGCCAGTCCAGCCTGGCCGTCAAGATCCGCGAAGTGCATATGGCCAGCCGGCAGACGTACGGGGCGCCGCGCGTGCACGCCGAACTGGCTGCCCAGGGCATTGCCTGCTGCCGCAACACGGTGGCCAAGCTGATGCGCCGGGAGCAGATCGTGCCCCGAGCAATCCGCGCATTCCGGGTTACGACCGACTCGAGCAAGACCAAGGAAGTCTCGCCCAACCTGGTCAAACGACGCTTCAAGGCCAAGCGCCCCAACGCTTGCTGGCTGAGCGATGCAACCTACATCCCAACCCGCGAGGGCTGGCTGTACCTGGCGGCAGTGCTTGACGTGTACTCCCGGGCGATCGTGGGATGGGGCATGAGTCACTCCCTGGGCGGCAAGCTGGCTGCCGACGCCTTGACCATGGCTATCGCCCGCCGCGGGGTGCCGCAGATCGTTCACTCGGACCGGGGTTCGACGTACGCCACCTGGGTTTACCGGGACATCATCAAGAAGCATGGGATCCGCCAGAGCATGAGCCGCAAGGGGGATTGCTACGACAACGCACCTATGGAAAGCTTCTTCCACTCCCTGAAGACCGAGCTCGTGATGCACTGCGACTACCAAACCAGGGACGAAGCGCGGGCAAGCGTGTTCGACTACTTGGAAGTGTTCTACAACCGCCAGCGACGCCACTCCACTATCAATTACGTGGCTCCGCTGGTCTTCGAGGAATCAACAACCGCCTAAATGGACTCTCCACCGTTCGTGGGCAAGATCACTTTCGACCCCAAGCCGACATCGGAGCATGTCCGCTTCCCGGAATTAGCCGCGCAGTTCTTGGAAACGCGCTGGGTCGTATCAGCCAGCGGGAGTTAATGCGACTTCCCGCCTTCTTGAAGGCTGTCATCCAAATTGTCGTTGACGAATAAATCATCGTCCGTGCGATGAAAGGGCTTTGCATAATTGCAAAGCGCCGACTGCGCCTTCGCCCCCGCCAACAATGCAAATTCGTGCTCCTCTTCCGAAGCATCCGCGCGTGAAAAATCATGCGACATAGCAAGATACAGCCGATGAAAATGGAAGGCGACAGACTTTGGTTCCTCCTGAGGAACTGTCTGCGCACGCTTTTTGCTCCAATCAGACAGTTTAATTCTAGGGTTTGCAAGCAAGGGGCATTCGCCCGCGATCAACGGCCTCATGTGGAGTTGCTGGTCCTTGACAGAAACCAATTTATATCCGAATTTATAGGCACCGTAGGATATGTGGCGGTCAACCATACCCCAGGGAAAATCACTCCAGTTATCCATGTCATAAGCGCCTTTTGCGTCGCTTCTGACAACGTCCTGGTGGAACACGTCTATCGTATTCGGGCCCGCAGCGCCCCAACTCACAAGCACAAACACGTCGGGTAGCGGCTTCCCTGTCGTCGCATCGAAAACCACACCCCGAAGCGTTCCGGAAATTTTCGTCACGAAATCTATAGGGAATTCCTCATTTTCGATCGGCTCTGCATAATTTGGCGAGCTAATAAGTACCTTCTCGCTTACATTCACGCAGCCGCCTTCGCCAGAGATAGCGATCTCGGGAAATAGTGCTAAGAATGAGGTGACGATCACGAAATTCGCGAACATCTTTCGACTCATCGCTATTGCCACCTAGATTTTTTGGAATTGCTGGCTTTATCGGCGGCCTTCGATAGCGGTTGCCATGAGTTCGCGCGGAAACCATCAACGGCCGCTCTTGGCTGTAACCGACGTCTGGCCGGGACCGCTCGCCCATGATGCCAAGGGACGCTATCCGGCGCAATGCCGGCATGGGATACCAGCAGGGGTCGCCTTCAGGGGTCCAGCGGACCTGCCGCCTGCACCCCGTCACCGACCCAATTTTGGAAAAATCGACCCGAAGCGGCGGTCGGCGGCTGTCAAAAACGGACACTTTCCGCGGGCTTGAGGTCAACCGTCCTGCCTGCCCGGACGCTGGACCGTATGGAGCATCCAAATCGGCTGGGCGCGCTGCCCCAAAAATACATGCAAACTACTACGCGGTAGCGCTCACCAATGCGGCAGGGATCGAGACGCGCCAGTGATTCCGCTCGCGGCATCGGTCTAGAACGGATTCACGCATTGATTGGCGAATCAACTCAAGTCTTTGCCGCGGCTGCGCAGCAAGAATCGTGGCTGCCCTGACAGTTCCCTTTTGGAAGACTTCGAATAACTGATCCGGGTCTTCCAGATCCAGGGCACAGTCAACAATTTGCAGGTCGACATTTGAAAAGCCGGCGCCCAGGAGCAGCTGGTCCGCCGATGACTTGCGCGAGAACTGGTGGAAGTCGGGGCCCGAAGGCGCGGTCACGGCTGGGTCGCCTGCAGTCAGAATTGCGCGGTACACAATTTCAAAAGCCGGCGATGCTTCGGGCCCACACCAAACGGTCATCGCCAATCGTCCACCCGGCCGGAGCACGCGCTTGATTTCACACAGTGCGCGAGGTTGATCCGGAACATGGCAAATGCCGAGATTTGATACCACCACGTCGAATTCGGACGACTCATGCGGCAGATCCTGCGCGTCCGCTTCTACAAAACACACCTGCGGTAAGTTTGCGCGTGCGTACGAAAGCATTGTGGGAGAAAAATCCACCCCAACGACGTCGCAGCCACGCTCTACCAAGGCTTGCGAAACGTTTCCATGGCCACAGCACAGGTCGAGAACCTTGAGGCCGGGTGTGGCGCCGGACGCATCTAGCAATGCGGAAATTGCCTGATCCGATGCCGCCGCAAAAAGTTCGACATACCCCGAACTTTTTGCCGCATCCGACCAACCCCGGCGCTCCATCTCCGCAAAGGTAATAAACTCGCCCATGATTTGATTCGCCAATCTGATCAGCGCCATATTTCCGCTGTTGGCCGACATTGCCTCGGCACCCGGTCCGCTAGAACTTTTCCTTGTTGACCGCTCCCGAGCGCATTCCGGGCAATCAACGGGCAGATGCCCGCGACCGGGAGTTCTGCGGACCTCGGTGGGCCGCCTCGACCGCAGACCATACCGGGCCCTTTCGACCCAAAGCCGACCTGCGGGTACGACCGCTTTGCGGACATCCGAATTGCGATGAGGAACCCTGAGCTAAAGAATGAGCTTGTTGACTTTCGTGTGCACCATCGACGCGGCGATTCAAAAATGAAAACCGGCGCCAAGTGTTGCTGCCGTGCGTGTGCTGGTTCCACCGGACAATCCAAGCGTATAGCGATCAATATCAGCGCGTAAGAAGAATTGATTGTCAACCGTAAAAGACGCGCCGACACCGTAGGTCATGGCGGCCTTTGAGGCTGAATCGCTGCCTGCCGCTGACAAAGACCCATTGGTCCCACTAATTTCCGCGCTGGTGCGTAGATCGGCGAGACCGAGTTTCGCAAAAATTCCAATGCTCTGGCTCAAAGGTGCAATTGCGACGCCAACCATCTTGGCGCCATTAACACCTAGTTTGACCGCGATGTTTGCTCCGGAGACGTTTGCAGAATAACTTTCCTTGCTTATGGTCCCGAAGTAACCCCCTTCGACGGCAAGGTACGGGTTGAATTTATATCCAAGCTCCAATGTGGCAATGGTGGCATTTGAAATGCTTGATCCAAAATTTGACGCACTCGCAGATGAAAGCGCCGAGTCCAAATCCGCCTGGTCGCTTCCATATCCCATTGGGCCAAAGGCAGCGAATGCATATCCGCCAAGATCTCCCGCGCTTGCCGTTTGGCCGAGTCCCGTAGCGGCAATACAAACAAAACTTGCAATTGCCAATCTCGTAGAGTTCTTCATTC
>Ga0209698_10000311_pt1 | contig 54469 bp, 32 predicted proteins | sample LitLauG_LLR_2012_FD_187203 | JGI IMG/M metagenome (GOLD analysis project Ga0209698, IMG submission 187203) | Freshwater sediment microbial communities from Pennsylvania, USA - Little Laurel Run_MetaG_LLR_2012 (SPAdes) (version 2) | ecosystem: Environmental > Aquatic > Freshwater > Creek >...
CCTCCAGCGCGCGCGGCGCCGGTGGCGGCGGCGGCGGTTGTGCCTACAGTGCGACGGTGACGGTTGTGCCCGGGGTCGGTTACACGGCCACCGTGGGTGGCGGCGGTGCCGGTGGTAGTGGTAATGGCGGTGCGGGCGGAACCTCTTCCTTTTCGGGCAGTGCTATAACAACCCTGACAGCGAATGGTGGTGGTGGTGGTGCGCTCAATACCGGTTCGGGTGCTGCCCGTGGTAGTGGTGGCACTGCTACTGGTGGTGGCACTGCCAACTATTCTGGCGGCAATGGCGATTCTACTAGTGGCACCACCGCCGGTGGCGCGGGCGGTGGCGGCGCGGGCACAACTGGTGGCGGTGGCAGCGCTAGCGGCACCACGGCTGGTGCCGGAGGTTCAGGTTCACCTGCGGGTGGCGCGGGAGCGGCAGGGCAAACATCAGGAAATCACGCCGGCCTGACAGGCAATCCCCCGGGCGGTGGTGGTAGCGGTGCTTATAAGGGCTCGACCAGCGTTCTGAATGGCGGCAGCGGTGCCGCCGGCCAGATTGTGATTACCTACACCCCGCCCGCCAGTATCAACGATACGAAAGCCAATAATACGGCTAACCTCAATCTTACGAACAGTTGGACGGGGGGAACCGTCCCGTCAGCGGTTGGCCTTGCCATCTGGGACAGCACGGTTCAGAGCCCCAACGGCAACGTGGCATTGGGTGCCGATTTGGCCTTCGGAGGCATTACTATCACAAATCCTGGCGTGCCGGTGACAATCAGCGCGGGCAATACTCTCACTCTCAATGGCCCAATTGACATGAGCGCTGCCACGGCTGACCTGACTTTGAACTGCGGCTTGGTGCTGGGCGCTGCCAGCATCTGGACGGTGACTAACTCCCACACCTTGACCGTGGGCGGTGCGGTTTCGGGACCTTTCGGCATATCCTTGCAGGGCGCCGGCACGACCATCCTTTCCGGCGCGAACACCTTCAGCGGAACGACGACAGTCAGCGCGGGCGTCCTGAGCTTGGGCAACAGCTTGGCTTTGCAAAACAGCGCCTTGGATACGACCGGCTTGAGCGGCTCCGCGCCCACGGTCACCTTGTCCACGACCACACCAACCATCGGCGGACTTAACGGCGGCGTGGATCTGGCCACGGCGATTTCCAGCGGATACACCGCCGTGACCGCCCTGACGCTGAATCCCGGCACCGGCTCCAACCCGAGCTACTCCGGCAGCATTGGCGATGGCGCTCCGGGCATGACTCTGACCAAATCCGGCGCCGGCACGCAAACTCTTTCCAGCCCCAACACCTACACGGGCGCGACGACGGTCAGTGGCGGTGACCTCCTTTTGAATAACATCAACGCCATCTCCAATGGTGCGCCGGTCTCCGTCGCGAGCGGAGCGTCGCTCCAGCTCAATGCTGCGGGGACTTATGCCCTCACCGGAACCTTGTCGCTCGTTGGACCCGGACTGGCAGGCACATCGGATCCCGGCGCGCTTTTCTTCGGGAGCGGCGGAGTTACCACAGCCACCTTGAATGCCCCGCTGACTCTGGGAGGAGCCACCACGATTTCCAGTTACGGCGTGACCATGAACCAGACCTTGGGCGGCGTGATTGGCGGAACCGGTCCGTTGACGTTTGATTCGCGCGGGGGGGCGAACACCCACACCGCCGTTTGGACGCTCAACGCCACCAACACCTACACGGGCAATACCACTATTTTTAATAACAATGGCCTGTTGGATGTCACCGTCATGCTGGGTGTGACCAACGCTTTGCCCGCCACCACCAGTCTTAATCTTTATGGGGTCACTGGCATGTCTGGTTCAATCTATGCCACCCTTGACCTTAACGGTTTTCCCCAAACGCTGGCCGGTCTGACGGACACAAACTCCGTTAGTAATTCTGGCACCTTCGGCGCGCGGGTCATCAACAGCAGCGGCACGCCCGCCTTGCTGACGATTAACATCGCCTCGGGAACGGACACCTATGGCACCACGGGAACCCGTGTTATAGCGGGCACCCTCGGCGGCACGACGGCCGGATTGGTGGCGGCGAATAATCTGGCCCTCACCAAAACCGGCGCGGGCACGCTGGTTCTCGCCGGCGCGAACACCTATACCGGCAACACGACGATCAGCGCCGGCACCCTGCAAATAGACGGTAGCGGCGTCAGCCCGATTGAGGTTCAAAGCGGGGCAAATCTGGCCGGCGGCGGGAACACCGGAGCGGCGGTAGCGGTGGACGACGAAGGCTCCGTCACAGCCGGCGACATCGCCGGCGGTGTCCTCACCGTTCCCAGCTTGACTTACTACGGCACGGGCACCCTGAATGTGGCCAACCCCTTGGTGGGCTACACGAACGCAGCCGCACTCAATGTGGCTAATGCCCTGACCCTCGGAGGTATAGCGGGAGGGGTGACGGTTAACCTGCCCACCGCCACAGTGGGCGATGGCATCTATCATTTGGTTCAATTTGGCACCGGCATCACGGATGTCGGCGGCTTCGCCTTGGGCACCGTTCCCACTCCTTCCCCAGGTCAGGTTGGCGCCTTGCAGGTGGATGGCAACTATCTGGATTACTTGATCTCCAGCCCCCCCAGCACCAATCCGCCAGTGCTGATGAGCACGATTCCGGTTAACCATGCGACCGGCGTCTCGCCCACCGCCCAACTCGTGGCGAACTTTAATGAGAACATCGTGGCGGGCAGCGGCAGCATCGAGCTGCATAAGAGTAGTGACGGCACTTTGGTGGCCTCCTATAACGTGACTTCGTCCCCCCAGCTCGGATTCAACGGCACGCAGTTGATTATTCAGCCAGCCAACAACCAGTTGACGAACCAGCAATATTACGTGCTGATTCCCGCCGGTGCGGTTCAGGATCAGTTGGGCAATCCGTTTCCCGGCCTCATCAGCTCATCGAATTGGACGTTTACCGTGACCGTTCCCCCAGTGCTTTACACGGATACCGGCAGCCCGACGAATCCGCCGTGGATCCAGGTTTCTAACACGGTTGCCAGTGCGGGTTATATTGGCGCAAATTATCCCGGCCCGGTGTATGGGTCGCTAATCAACGTCAACAATGCCGCCGTCGAGGTGGGGCTCTACGGCAACCGTCCGATTTCGGTTCCCAACCAGAGAATCCAGGTCTCGTGCAACACGTCCTCGTCGAGCTTCGGGAATTTTACCCGCTGGTTTCAGACCGATGGGAATACGCAGGTCCTCCGGGTGTTTGTGAACGATCAGAATACTGCCACCGCGCGGACCGGCGTCTCCGAGCACAACGAGGCTTATATGGGCGGTGGCTGGAATTACACCGATAACGTGACCTACGAATGGACCGGCCATTATACCCTGGCCCATATCCTGCAGGGGTTTGCCACCTTTCAACTTAAAAATTCCGTCAATGACTGGGCGTTTCAGCTCGAGTTGCACAGCGACGGGTCGCTGGCGGTGAACAATCGATACGGAGCCTACACGGTCGTTACCAATTCCGATGGCAGCACGGCGAATTTCACCGGCCGCGGGTTCGATATGCGTGTGCTGGACGACGGCTTGAATTACAAGGTGTGGATCAATGGTGTTTTGTATTCCTCCGGCAGTTTCTCCCGACCCACTGGAACGACCACTTTCCGCTGGGGCATGTATTTCGGTGCCAACTGCCTCAATCCTCCGTCCGATTACAACCTCCTTCTCGTCAGCGGCGCACAGATCAAATCCTGGCCGGGTAATCTAGCCACTGCCAACACCACCATCACTAAAAACAACAACACATCGAATCTCGACACCGGGACGAGCTGGGTGGGCGGCGTGGCTCCGGGGCTTTACAACCAGGCGGTTTGGAATAGCACCGTTACCGCCGCCAACGCCACCACCCTCGCCGCCGACCAGGAATGGTCGGGCATTAAAATCGTGAACCCCGGCGGCTCGGTAACTATCAATGGCACGAAGACTCTCGTCCTGAATTCCTTGGGCGTGGACTTGACTGCGGCTACGCAGAATCTGACCGTGAACTGTCCGGTCCAGATGGCGGTGCCCAGCACCTGGGGTGTTGCTTCGGGGCGCACGGCAGCGTTCAATGGAGTGATTAGTGGATATCCGGACCTCACCGTGAGCGGAGGCGGGACGGTGCAGTTGAGCGGTGCCAATGTTTACAGCGGCAACACGACCGTCAGCGCGGGCACGCTGCAACTTGGAACGAACGGCGCCATCCCGGGTGGATCAGGAAATGGGAATGTTTCGTTGACCGGCACTCTGGACATGCATGGTTTTTCCGACACGATTAACGGCTTGAGCGGCGCGGGCACCGTGAATAACACGGCCGCCGGCACACCGACGCTGACGGTGGGCGGCAATGATCAAAGCAGCACTTTCAGCGGCACCATCGCGAACACGGCCGGAACCCTCGCCCTCGCCAAGACGGGTGCGGGCACGCTGACCCTTTCCGGCACGAATGGTTACAGCGGGGCAACCACGGTTAGCGGTGGTATGCTTCAAATCGGGGTATTAGGTGTGGCCAACTCCGTCACCATCGCCAATTCGGGATTCGAAACCCCGACGATTAGCGGTTGGCAATACTCCCCGAGCGGCGCTAGTTGGAGTTTCTCCGGCGCGGGCATTGATCACAACTCTGGCACTTGGTATTCCTCAACCAGCCATCCGGGGGTGCAGGCGGCATTCATTCAGGGAGCCGGCAGTATTTCACAATTCATCACGGCGGGCTCGGCGGGTCTTTACGCGATCACCTTCCAGGCCATAGGCCGCGCCGGCACCTACGGACCCGAAGGAATCATCGTCCAAGTGGATGGGGTTGCCGTGGCGACTTGGGAAGCTTCCGCGATAAGCCAGTCTCAGTGGCAGAACTATCAGGCCACCGCCAACCTCACGGCGGGCAACCATAACCTGACGTTTTTGGGCAACAACACCCTGGGCGGAGACAAAAGCGTGGCCATTGACAATGTGCAAATGTTCCAACCCCTCGGCACCGGTCTGCTGCCCTTGGCCACCGATGTCAACCTGAGCGGCGGGTTGGGCGCCACGCTGGATTTGAGCGGTGCGCCGCAGACGATTGGTTCGCTGGCGGGCGCCGCCGGGTCGTCGGTCATCAACAATGGAAGTCTGACCACTGGCGTCCATGGCCTCAGCACGTCATTTGCCGGTGTCATTTCCGGAGCGGGCAGTATTACCAAGACGGGCGCGGGCACGCAGACGCTTTCCGGCGCGAACACCTACACCGGCGGCACCACCATCAGCAACGGCACGCTGCTGGTGAACGGTTCGGCCGGGGCCGGGGCCGTCACCGTCATTTCCGGCGGAACCTTGGGCGGCACGGGCACGATCGCGGGAAGTGTCACCAACGGTGGCACTCTCTTGCCGGGAGCCGCTGGCGCCGGCACGCTGACCATCGGCGGCAACCTGACCTTGAAAACGGGTTCGACCAATACGTTTGCGATTAACGGTAGCACCCTGGCACAGACCAGCGTCGCGTTGGGTGGCAACGCCACCTATGGCGGCGTGCTGAAAATTGTCCCCAACGGCACGTTCACCGCCGGTCAGAACTTCACGCTGTTCAGCGGCACGGGTGCCACGAACACGGGGAACTTTGCAAGCATCGCGGGGAGTCCGGGCGCAGGCATGGCCTTCGCCTTCACCAACGGTGTGTTGAGCGTGCTTGCAACCTTAACCGGGCCCAGTGGTCCAGCCCAGTTGACGAACAGTGTCAGCGGCAACACCCTGAGTCTCTCTTGGCCGGCGGGTCAGGGCTGGCGGCTGCAGATGCAGACGAACAGCCTGTCGGTCGGTCTGAACACGAACTGGTTGTATATCACGGATGGAACCGTTTCGAGCACGAACATCGCGATCTCGCTGACGAACCCGGCGGTGTTCTTGCGGCTGGCGTATCCGTGAGCAAGTTTGGCTTGGCCGGTTGTTCCACCGCCTCGGCGTGCTTCGGGTTGGCGTATTCCACCTGTGGCCAGCACCAACCTGACGTTGGGCAGTTAGGTGGCTGTAAACAACGGAACGGTGACCACCAGTCCGTTTGCCACTCAAGAATATCCGGCCTGTGATATTCCGGCGCGTTACTGCCTTTTTACCCTGCCGTGAGCAAAGGCTGGCGCCCAGACGGCACGTCCGGTTCCAGATTTATGGTCGAATGAAGCGGGCAAACCCGACCGCTCCGTTAGTTCGTCGGCCTGTTTAGGCGGTTCAACCCGGTTGGGGAATCACCCGATTGGGGGATGGTGATATTTTTAAACGATGGCATACTTTAGCGAACATTTATCCAAAAACCCCGAAACCTCATCATCTGAAATATGGAAAAAAATATTTATTGTAGTATGTCGGCGCGATTTTGGCAGCGGTTCGCCTGGCGCGCCCTCGGCCTGCTGCTGCCGGCGAGCCTGCACGCGCAAACCAGTCCGCAAATATTCACCAGTTCCGGCACCTTCACGCCTCCTGCCGGGGTGACCAGTATCACCGTCGAATGTTGGGGCGGCGGTGGCGCGGGCGGCTCGGCGCAAAAAACTGGTTCTATCAATAATACCGGCGGCGGTGGTGGAGGTGGCGGTGGATATGCCAAGGGCACTGTTGCGGTGACTCCCGGTAATCCCTACACGGTGACTATTCCGGCGGCTGCGACGGCTCCGGCATCGGGTTTTTCAGATAACACAGCTTCTACTTCTGGTTCGGTGGTCACGTTCACCGGTGATAGTGGCAGCGTCACTGCGAACGGCGGCACAGGGGGGAGGAATTGCGTTCAAAGTGCCTCCAGCAGGGGTGGCGGTGCTGGCGGCACAGGCGGCAATTTTAATGGTGGTGCTGGTGCTGGTGGTGGTACGGGTTCTACGGGTTATGGTGGCGGTGGCGGTGCCGGAGCGAGTGATAACCAGAATGGTAATGGCGGGTCAGGCACGTCTGGCGGGGGAACAACTACGGGCAGCGACTCAAATCATAACGGTGGCGCGGGTGGAGCCGGAAAAGCAAACGGCAGTAATGGGGGCGGGACTGGTGGCACGGCGCCGGGTGGTGGTGGTGGTGGTGCCTATTGCTCTTCTGTAAGCACCCAAAGAGGTGGCGCCGGCGCCCCGGGCCGGATCATTATCAGTTGGACTGTCTCAGCCAACGGCACTAAAGCCAACAACGCGGACAACCTCAATCTCGGCAGCAGTTGGGTGGGCGGCTCAGTGCCTGGAGCGGCGAATACTGTCCAATGGGATGCCACCGTCACTTCCGCCAATACCGTCTCGTTGGGGGCGGATTTGACGTGGACCGGCCTCAACATCCTGAACCCCGCCGGAGCGGTGACCATCAATCCGGGCAACACCCTGACGATCAGCAACAACATTGACTTGAGTTTGGCGACCACCAATCTCACCTTGAACTGCAATCTATCGCTCGGCGGCACCAACGTTTGGAATGTGGCGTCGGGACGCACCCTGACCGTGGGCGGGATTGTCTCCGGCAGCAACCCGGTCACCAAGCAGGGAGCCGGCACCGTGATCCTGGCCGGAAACAACACCTACGCCGGCGGAACCACCATCAGTGGCGGCACGCTTCAAATCGGCAATGGCGGAAGCGCCGGCTCCATTGGCAGCACGGCGGGGGTGGCCAACAGCGGCTCGCTGTTTTACAACCGCAGCGATGCCTCGCTGAACGAAGGCTATATGATCAGCGGTTCGGGTTCGGTGACCATGGTGGGGACGGGCGTGGTGACGCTTTCCGGCACGAACACCTACAGCGGGGCGACGGCAGTTAGCACCGGTGAATTGGATATTACCAACCGGGCCGGGACCGGCTCGGGAACCATTTACGTGGGCAACACCGCGGCCATCACGGCAACCTTGGGTATCCAGGGGGGCACGTTCAATCTGGGAGGGAACGCCCTCTATGTGGGCCTCGGTGCCAGCGCCAGCGGGGTTGTCAACCAGAGCGGCGGCACGGTATCATTCACCGGTGGTGGTTGCTTGCTGGTCGGCAACGGTGCAACCGGAACCTACAACTTGAGCGGCGGCACATTGAGCTCGACGTATGCCGTCGGCAGCCGCGGCGTGATGCTGGGCGTCAACCCCAACGCCAACGCCACCTTCAATTTGAGCGGCTCGGGTAATCTCTCATTGGCAGTGGGTGAACTGGCGGTGGGCCGGGATGACGCGGGTTCGACCGGATGCACCGTGACTTATAACCAGACAGGCGGCACCGCCACCGTTGGCTTCCTGTCAATCGGCGGCCAGTCTGGCTCCACCAGCACCATCGCGACCTTCAACCTCACCAATGGCACCTTTACCGCCGCCAACTTCCAAAACTTGGCGGCGGCGGCCAGCAGCACCGCCACGCTTTATCTCGGCGGCGGCGCACAGGTAACACTGCCCGCGTTTCCGACGAAAGCCGGCGCGGCCACCAACACATTCGACTTCACCACCGGCTACCTTGCGCCTTATGCGGCGAGCACTAACTATATGCCCGCAGGAACCTTTGACGACGCTTATTTGACGACCAATGGTGTCAACTTCAACGTCGGCAGCGGCAAGGACATCATGGTGGCCCAGGCGTTGCAGAACGCTCCGGGGCAGGCGGGCGTCTTGCGGAAGACGGGCAACGGCGTGCTCACCTTGTCCGGAGCAAACACCTACAGCGGCGCGACGACAATCAGCGTGGGCGAACTCAAATTCTCGACGGCTGGTTCGGCCACCACGGCCATCACTGTGGCCGGGGCTGGCGCCGCCAACGGCGTGCTCGTCGCCAGTGCCGGCGGCCAGTGCGTCAACACCAGCGATCTCACGCTGAACGCCAGCAGTGCTCTGCATATTGATTACGGCAGCATCACGCCCAGCACTGTCACCGCGCCAATGCAGGTGAACCACCTGAATCCCGGCGCCGGCTTGACCTGCCAGATTGACGGGTTGCAGGCCAATTTCACCAGCGGTCAAAGCTACCCGCTGATTACCTGGACCGGCAGCGGCCCGACTGATGCCACGGCGTTTACCACCGTGATTCTGCCCCACCACGTTGCCGGCAATCTCAGTGTCTCCGTCAGCACCCTTTATTTGAATGTTACCGGCATTTCATCTGCCGTGGAGCCATTGTCCTGGAACACCGGCAACGGCGTCTGGGATACGGCCACCGTCAACTGGGTGGATGCCGCTTTGACACCCCAATCCTACACCGATCCAGTGGATGCCGTGCTGTTCGACGACGCCAGCGGCGCGACGGGCAGTCCGACTATCACGCTCAACTCCGTGCTTTCGCCTACGAGTGTGACGATGAAGAGCACCAACCACGATTATACCATCAGCGGGTCGGGTCAAATCGCCGGCACTGGTCCTCTGACACTCGACGCGGCCAACACCCGGACGCTCACCCTCACCACCGCCAACACTTACACCGGCAACACCACGATCAACGGTGGCACGCTGCAACTGGGAAATGGCGCGACTCAAGGTTCCGTGGTGGGCAACCTCATTGACAACGCCGCGCTGGTCGTGACGAACAACGCCGCGCTGACCCTCACCAACACGCTAAGTGGCACCGGCAAGCTCATCATGCAGGGTCCCGGGGCAATCACCCTTTCCACGGATAACACCAGCTTCACCGGGACCGCAGCGGTCAACGCCGGCACGTTGTTCTTGAACAACGCCAATGCGCTGGCCGGCGCCACTGGAATTTCACTGGCGGGCGGGACCACTCTGACACCAAACTTAAACGGTATTACCCTCAGTTCACCGATCACCAACGGAGCCGTCGGAACCACCGCCACGATCACTGCGCCCAGCGTTGCGGGATCAGGCGCCACCCCCGTCCCGTTCACTCTCAGCGGCGCGATCAGTGGCGCTGGCAATGTGACCTTCAGCGGCATCAACGCAAACAACGCCTACGGCACGATCAATCTGAACGCGGCGAGCGACTATCAAGGTTCCACGCTGATCACCACCGTCAGCGGCTACGCCGGAGGCCCCGCAAATGATGCCGAAATCTTCGTCAATCTCGGAGTGGACAACGCCCTGCCGGCGACCACGGTGCTGACCTTGGATGGCGGCGACGGCGCCGGCAGCGGCCGGATGTGCACCCTCAATCTGAACGGCCATAGCCAAACCCTCGCCGGCTTGAACAATGTTACGGGCAGAAATTTAAGATACCAGCAGGTCTGCAACACCAGCGGCGGCGCTGCCACGCTGACCGTGAGCAATAGCAGCGCCTGCACTTTCAGTGGTCAGCTCGGCTTCACCGGCTATTCCGTGGTGGCGGCAAATTTTGGCCTGACGAAGATCGGCAGCGGGGCGCTCACCCTTTCCGGGAATGACATCTACGCCAACGGCACCGCGATTGATGGCGGCACGTTGCTGGTGAACAACACGTCCGGCAGCGGCACAGGCACGGGTGCCGTGACCGTCAACACTGGCGGCACGCTCGGCGGCACGGGCATCATTAGCGGTCTCGTCACGAACAATGCCGGCGGCACGCTCCTGCCGGGGTCGGGCGGCAGCGGCAAGCTGACCCTGAATGGCAATGTCGTCCTGAATGCCGGTTCAACGAACACCTTTGCCGTGAACGGCAGCATCCCGAGCAACACCGGTGTCGTCCTGGGTGGCAGCGTGACCTACGGCGGACAATTGAATATTGTTCCCTCCGGCAGCTTCACGAACGGCCAGACCTTCACGCTGTTCAGCGGCGCCGGCGCAACGGACCCGAGTAACTTCGGCAGCATCGCGGGCAGTCCGGGGGCTGGGAAAGCCTTCGCCTTCACCAACGGCGTGTTGAGCGTGGTCAGCAGCGGCATTCTCAACTCGCCATATCTGACCAACAGTGTCAGTGGCAGCATCCTGAGCTTCTCGTGGCCGGCGGGTCAGAACTTGCGTTTGCAAATGCAGACGAACAGCCTGTCGGTCGGTCTGAACACAAACTGGTTCTACATCACCGATACATCTGTTTCGAGCACGAATATTACGATAGATAGCAGCAAGCCGACAGTGTTCTATCGGCTGTCTCAATAAGTGAGTTGGGCTTGGATGGTTGTTTCATCAGCGCGGCGCGGTCCGGGTTGGCCGCCCGCGCTGATTGCGTTGATTGCAGGATTCAACTCCTCCGTTTAACACTGAACACGCCCAACTGAGGATTAACTATCAAACCAATAACGTTGATGCGGTGAGGCAATCAAGAATATGAATTTGCAAAACATCAGGGGCGTTGCTTTTCTCTTTTTAGTCACAATGATAAACTCGGCCTGCTCCGCCCCAGTGCAAGTGGTTGAGCAACCGCCCGTCCAAATTACGGCTGCAGCATCCAATGTGTTCCTCGTGGATTTCAGCCGCGTTGCTTTTGGCAATCTGCGACTCAACCCGCCGCCGAATGTGGCTGCAAATATCACGGTTCGTTTTGGCGAGGATCTAGCGGGTGGCCGGATCAACCGCGTTCCGCCCGGCAGCGTCCGTTATGCCGAAGTCGAAGCCGTGCTCCATGGAGACAAGCCATTGGTCATTGCTCCACCGCCTGACGCGCGCAATACCAAACAACCTGCAGCGGTCCTGACACCGCCCGAGTTGGGCGTGGTGACGCCGTTTCGCTGGGTCGAAATCGAAGGCTGGACGGGCGAACTGAAGCCGGAGCATTTACGACGGCGCGCCGCCTTTGCCAGCACTTGGAACGACAACGCAGCGGCGTTTCATTCATCCGATGAAATGCTCAACCGCATCTGGGAACTCTGCCGTTATTCAATCAAGGCGACAACGTTTGCCGGAATTTATGTGGACGGTGACCGTGAGCGCATTTCCTACGAGGCGGATGCTTATCTGGATCAAATCAGCCAATACTACACCTCTGGCGATGTGCAAATGGAGCGCGACACGTTTGACTGGCTGTTGTTGCACCCCACGTGGCCAACCGAATGGTCCTTTCACATGATCTTCATCGCCCACGCCGACTGGATGCATACTGGCGACACCAACTGGCTCGCGGCGCACTATGAGGCGTTGAAACCAAAACTGCTGCTCGATCGGGCCGGCTCAGACGGCCTGCTTGTCAGCAGCGAGGCCCAACGCCACCACGATGACATAGTGGACTGGCCGGTGAAGGAGCGTGACGGCTTTGTGATGGAACCGGTCAATACCGTGGTCAACGCGTTTTATTTGCGATCGCTTACGCTCATGGCGGATCTGGCCAAAGCGCTCGGAAAAGACACGGATGCCGTCAGCTACACGGCACGCGAACAGACAGCGCAACTTGCCTTTCAGGAGAAATTGTTTGATGCCAAGCGGGGAGTTTACCGTGATGGCGAAGGCACGGATCACACCTCGCAACACGCAAATTTGTTTCCGCTTGCGTTTGGCCTGGTGCCGGCCGAACACCGGGCCAGCGTGACGAAATTCGTTGCCAGCCGCGGGATGGACTGCTCCGTCTATGCCGCACAATATCTGCTGGAAGGGCTGTTCCAGAATGGTGCCGATAACCAGGCTATCTCTCTGATCACCGCACCGACTGACCGGAGCTGGCGGCACATGGTCGAGAGCGGCACAACCATCACCTGGGAGGCGTGGGATCAAAAATACAAGCCAAACCAGGATTGGACCCACGCGTGGGGCGCGGCACCGGCGAACTTGCTGCCGCGCTTCGTGCTCGGCGCTCAACCGCTTGCGCCCGGCTGGAAACAAGCACTGGTCGAACCGCATCCGGGATCGCTGGCTTCCGCTGCGGGAAAGATCCCCACACCAATCGGTCCGGTGCTGATGGACTGGCGGAATAATAAAACGTTCACGATTTCATTGGAGTTGCCAAAGAAAATGACTGCGCGTGTAGAGCTGCCTGCGGCGGAGAAGACTACCGGCGTTTTTTCTGGCGACCGCCAGGTTGCGGCCAGGCGGACGGATACGCGCTGGATTCTGGACGCACCGGTTTCCGGTAAAGTGACTTATGAAGTCAGATGAGCCATCCAAACCTTCTTAAGCAACAAATACCAAAGTGAACAAATCATTCATTCTCAACTCTATTGCGTTAGGTGAACTTGGTTAGCTATGAAGCCATACCTTATTGTAATTGCTTCCTTCGTGTTCGCGCCGGCTGCTTTGCTGTTAGCTGCCCCCGAAGCGACCAAGCCTAACGTCATCCTGATGGTTGCGGATGATCTCGGTTACAACGACACCGGTTGCTACGGCGCGAAGCTGATTGCCACGCCACACATTGATTCGCTCGCCCGTGACGGCGTCCGCTTCACTGATGCACACTCCTTCAGCGGTATTTGCATGCCGTCGCGCTACTCCATTCTCACCGGTCGCTACGCCTTCCGCCTCCGGCGCTCCATGGATTACGCGTGCAACTTTGATCCCGGCCAGATCTTATTGCCGATGGTTTTGAAGTCGGCGGGCTACCGCACCGCCGCCCTCGGCAAGTGGCACAACGGTTTCGGCACCAACATGACCGTAAACTATAATCAGGAATTGAAACCCGGCCCGTTGGAGTTCGGCTTCGATTCTTTTTTCGGCACGCCACGCACGCACTCCGAGCCGCCGCTGGTTTTTGTGCGGGATCATTGGGTGGTCGGACTGGAAACCAACGACCCTATCAGCGTGGATCATTCGCCCGGCAGCGGCGTGCACGGCAAACAAATCGGCGGCAAGAAGGCCATGGAACTCCGGCCGGACGATCAACTGGATTTGATTCTGGCCGGCGAAGCCGAGAAGTTTCTGGCGCAACAAAAAGCCGGCCAGCCGTTCTTTCTGTATCTCGCGTGGGAAGCGCCGCACTTCAACCTTGATCCCGCGCCGGAATTTCGCGGCAAAAGCCCGGCGGGACTTTACGGCGATTACATTCAGCAGTTGGATCATTGCGTGGGCCGCGTTCTCGCAGCGTTGGAAAAGCAGGGGTTGTCTTCCAACACTATTGTCATCATGACCAGCGACAACGGCGGTCGCTACGAACGCGAAGCGCTCAAGGCCGGGCATCGCACCAACGGCGAAATGTTGGGACAGAAAACCGATGTGTGGGAAGGCGGACACCGTGTGCCATTCATCGTGCGCTGGCCGGGACAAATTCCCGCGAATCGCGAGCGAAAAGAATTTTTTGAGCAAGTGGACTTAATGGCGACCATAGCGGACGCGGCGGACGCGAAATTGCCCACTGGCGCTTCGCCTGACGGTCATTCGGAACTTGCCGCGTGGCTGAATCCGCAGTTGCCGCCGATCCGCACGGAAGCCATTCTCCACGGAACGGCAAGCCTCGCGTTGCGGCAAGGTTCGTGGCTCTACATTCCAGTGCAAGGCTCGGGCGGCAAGACCGCGCCGGAGCCGAAAAAGCCCTGGAGCTTGAGCTACCGGACGATGAAATTTCAAAACAGCGATGTAGATGAAAACGGACAAATCAAACCCGGTGCGCCGACGGAACAACTCTACAACCTCGAGAACGATGTGGGTCAGCACACGAATTTGGCCGCAATTCAGCCGGAGCGCCTGAAAACCCTGCGCGAACGGTTTCAAGTTCTCACGGCCGGTTACCACAAAGCTCATACCGGTTCGGTTGACTAAAGTGTTTTGTCCGCTGAAATGATTCAACTATGAAAACAATATGCTGCCTCGCGGAATGTTTCCGCTCATTCACTGACCACGGGTTCGTGCTAGCTGCATTGGCGATTGTGACGACGGAGTTGGCGGTTTCCGCCGCAAATGTTTCCCCGCCCAAGCTCAACTTTCTTTTCATTGTCGTTGATGATCTGCGCCCGGAACTCGGTTGCTACGGCAAGGATTATATCCACAGCCCGAACATTGACGCTCTCGCTGCGCGCGGGATGGTTTTCAATCGCGCTTACTGCCAGCAGGCGGTTTGCAGTCCGTCGCGCACTTCCGTTTTGACCGGCGTGCGGCCGGACACCTCGAAGGTATGGGATTTGACCACCTCGTTTCGCAAGGCGCTGCCGGATGTCGTGACGCTCGGTCAGCAATTCATGCAGCACGGTTATTTTGTGCAGGGCGTCGGCAAAATTTATCATAGCGGGCTGAACGATCCGGTCAGTTGGTCCGTGCCGTGGGTTGATCCCGACGCGCCACAATATGCGTTGCCGGAATCCGAGGCGTCTGCCGACAAAAAAAATTCTTCTGCAGACGAAGACGGGCCGGACAACAAGGGGGCGGATTTGAAATCTTATTCCCTGCCGCCGGTTCAGTCAGGCGATTCGCCGACCAATAGTGCGGTGAAGGAAAAATCTGCCAACGCTGGAACGGCGAAAGCTCCTCCCATCGAGCCCAATTCTCGCGGGGCAATCTACGAATGCGCTGATGTTCCGGATAATTTCTATCGTGACGGCAAGACCGCTGACATCGCGGTTCAAGACCTGACCGAACTGAGCAAGCAATCCAAGCCGTTTTTTCTGGCGGTTGGTTTTATCAGGCCGCATCTGCCGTGGGTGTCGCCGACAAAATATTGGGATTTATACGATCCCGAAAAAATCGCGCTCGCGCCGAATCCGTTTCCACCCAGAGGTGCACCCTCCTATGCCATCAGCCAAAACGATGGCGAAGTGCGTGCTTACAAGGGAATTCCGCCGCGCGGACATGTGCCGTCGGAAATCGCGCGCAAGCTCAAGCAGGCTTATTTCGCCGGCGTGAGTTACAGCGACGCGTGTGTGGGCCGCGTGTTGGATGAACTCGACCATCTCGGCTTGCGCACGAACACAATCATCGTTCTCTGGGGCGACCACGGCTGGAAACTCGGTGAGCATGATGCCTGGGGCAAACACACCGATGTCGAAAACGACGTGAACGCGCCGCTGATTCTGTCCGTGCCGGGCATGAAAAACGCCGGAGCGCACACGGACGCGCTCGTGGAATTTGTGGACATCTATCCTACCTTGTGCGCTCTGGCGGGGCTGCCTTTGCCCGGTCATTTGGAAGGCACGAGTTTCAAGCCGTTGCTCGCCGATCCGCAGCATCCGTGGAAAACGGCGGCGTTCAGCGAATATCCGCGTGGCACTGGCAAAAACCACGAGCCGTTGATGGGTTACACGATGCGCACCGACCGCTACCGTTTCACGATCTGGGTGAATCGCAATAACCATTCCCAAGTGGACGCCCTCGAAGTTTACGATCACCAGAACGATCCGCAGGAAAATGTGAACATCGCCCGCCACCCTGAAAACGCCGCGCTTGTCAAAGAACTGACGCAGCAATGGAAAAACGGCTGGCAGGTGGCGAAGCCGCCGGTGGCGAACTAGCCAGACTAGCTCATAGTTTTGCAATTTCTCCATCGGGTTGGTTGGCTTTTATCAATTGCAGTGATATTATTGGTCGCGCACCGACCCTGTTTTTATTTGATTTACCGTTGATTATTGCGGGCGGAATTGGTGCTGTAAGGCAAATGCAAACACCAGTTTATCCGAACAGAAAAATGAAGTGGCGAACAGTGTGTTTCATCGTCGGGCTGCTTTGTCTTTCTTGCGGCCAGCGCGCGCTGGCGCAGTCTGAACACAGCGGAACCGCCACAAATCAGTTATCCAGCCAGGATTTGGCCGGCAAGTTGGATCCTACCTGGGGTGTCGGCTCGTGGATTTGGGACGCTAAAACTTATGACAAGCAGACGGTTCACCTCTGGCGCTCCTTTGAAATTCCCCAAGGGACAACCGTGGCCAAGGCGGATTTGCATATCACGGTGGACAACGCCTATAAGTTATTTTTGGACGGACGCGAATTGGGAATGGGCAGCGACTGGCGCAGCCTGACCGAATACGACATCAGCCAGATATTGGATCCCGGAAAACATGTGTTGGCGGTGGATGCGTTCAATGACAATCGCGAAGCCGGCTTGTTGTTCGGGCTTAGAATAGAATTGACGGACGGACGTGCATTGACCATTTCCTCCGACTCGACCTGGCGCATCGTGCCCAACGAAGAGCGTGACTGGCAACGCAGGCAAGAGGCATTGGAAAATTGGGTCAGGGCGACGGTGGTTAGTGAATTCCTGCCAAGGCCCAATGCCAGATTTGCAAAAGAAAAAGAATTCGACCGGAAACCAACCATGATCGTCAAGGTGCCGGTCTTGCGGCCCGTGGAAGTGAAATTCTGGCAGCGCGGCTGGTTCCAAATTTTGTTGTCGAGCATCGCAATCGGTGCTGTGTTGACCTGCCTGCAATTAATAGCTCGATTGGCCGTGCAATCCAAGGCCCAGACTCTGCTCGATCGCGAGCGGGCGCGCATTGCGCGCGATATCCACGACGAGGTCGGCGCCCGGTTGACCGAACTGGCGCTTGAAGGCGAAGTCATCCAGACAAAATTGCCCGGCGAATCAGACGTGCGGCCGAAGCTCGAAGCCCTCTGCGAGAAAGCCCGTGCCGTGTCCGGTGCCATGGATGAAGTTGTCTGGGCCGTGAATTCACGGCGCGATACGCTTCGGGACTTTGCCACCTACGCTTGCAAATATGTCCGTCGTTTTGTCGCGCCAACGCCGATCCGCTGTCGGCTGGATGTGGATGAGAACCTCCCGGACGTGATCTTTGAACTGCCGGTGCGCCGCAACTTGCTGCTGGCTGTCAAGGAGGCGGTTAACAATGCGGTGAAATACTCCAGAGCGGACAGGCTTTTTCTGCGTATCAACGTTCAGGGACGCGTTGTTTTAGTGGTGATTGAGGACAATGGAAAAGGCTTTGAATTGAGCCAGGCCGACCCCACGCGGAACGGATTAACCAACATGAGGGAGCGAATACGTGAACTGGGTGGTCAGTGTCAAATCGCCTCCAAGCCGGGTGCCGGCTGCCGGGTGGAATTTGTGGTGCCCTTGGCCAAATCCTCCAGACGACCTCAGGCAGCCAACTCTCTTGCCGAGCGCTCGGTTGAGTCCCGCAACGGTTCAGCCGGTGATTCACCTGTCCCACACAACTCAAAAGAGATCTCGAATTCATGACGCCGCCTAATTCGCAACCAAGTGGCAAGGCCGCAGCCAAGTCGCCGCTCCGGGTGGCGCTGGTGGAAGACCAGCGCGACACCCGCGAAAGCTGGCGGCAGTTGATTTCGTCTTTTCCCGATTTTACCTGCGTTTGCGCTTGTGCGACAGGGGAGGAAGCTCTGCAGCTGATTCCCGGAGTCAAGCCGGATGTAATTTTAATGGACATTTTCCTGCCGCGTATGTCGGGCATCGAATGCACGTCACGCCTCAAGACCGTCCTGCCAAAAACTCCGATTGTCATGCTGACCGCCTCGGACGAGGACGAGATGGTGTTTCTCGCTTTAAAGTCGGGTGCCAACGGATATCTGCTCAAGCGCACCAAGCCAGCGGAAATGCGGGCGGCATTGTTGGATGTATTAAGTGGTGGCGCCCCCATGACCAGTGAGATCGCCCGCCATGTGATTGAGTCCTTTCACGCCAAGGGAACTGTTCGGAACGAATCCGTCAGTCTGACCGCCCGTGAGGAAGAGGCGCTCTTGATGCTTACGAAGGGTTATTCAAACAAGGAGATCGCCGATCGCCTGAAAATAAGCATAGAAACGGTACGCAGCCATTTGAAGAACATATACGAAAAAATGCACGTCCGTTCCCGAACGGAAGCGGTGGCTAATTATATGTCCGGGCAGTAGTAAAGTGTGTCAAATAAGGTTTCGGGTGGATAAGTCTCCCGGAGGACCAGTAAATCCAAGACGGCTAAGGCATCGCCATCACGACGACGGCCATCTTGCGCAACCGACCATTGATGCAGTGCGCGTTGCAAAAGCCGTGAACCGGAAAAATTTCGGCGTCACTTTCAACCTTTGCCACTGGCGGATGGTTGGCGATGAGGTGGAAATTCCCGCATTGCTGGCTGACGCCGCGCCTTATTTTATTTATTTTTCGTGATCATCAACGGCGCTGACGGTGGTAAACCCGACAGCAGTTGGAACGAATTGATTCAGCCCTTGGACGAGGGTGGTTTTGATGTGCAAGTTTTTTGCCTGTGCTGGAAGAGTTGCACGCACCGGCCCCATCGTCTTGCAGGGGATGGTCTGATAATGCCGGTAAAAGAAAATCTTGCGCTTTCAATGGTTGCCTGGTGCCGGCTAAATTCAATAAACTCCTCAAATCCAAACGCCCGTTAAGATAAAAATTATTTTTAAGATATGAAACACAGCCACAACTACATCGTCCTTTGCCTGCTGCTCGGCCTTTCCTTTTTGCGGTCTGCATCCAGCGCTTCGCTGGAAAAAGATTTCCGCACGCCGCCCGATTCCGCGCGGCCCTGGGTTTATTTCATGGTCATGGACGGCAACCTCACACGCGAAGGCATCACCGCTGATTTCGAGGCGATGAAACGGGCCGGCATCGGCGGTGTGATTTTCATCGAGGTCAACGTCGGCATTCCCCGCGGTCCGGTGAGATTCATGAGCGCGCCTTGGCAGGATTTGTTCGCGCACGCCGTCGCCGAGGCGGACCGGCTGGGACTGGAATTCGCCCTTGCCACCGGCCCCGGCTGGTGCGGTGCCGGCGGGCCGTGGGTGAAACCGGAAAACGCGATGCAGCATCTTGTCGCCAGTGAGACCAATTTAATCGGTGCGGCTCATTTCGACGGCGTCCTGCCACAACCGCAACCGCGCACGCCGTATTTCGGCAAGGGCACGCTCACGCCAACGCTGGCGAAAGAGTGGAGCGAATTTTATCGCGATGAATTCGTGCTGGCGTTTCCCTCGCCGGAAGGAAAAACACGCATCGCCGAGATCGGCGAGAAAGGGATTTATTATCGCGATCCGTATTCCTCGCGCCCCGGCGTGAAATCATTTTTGCCCGCGCCTGCCGAGTTTGCGACGTTGCCAACCAACGAATGCATCGCCACCAACCGCATCATTGATTTGACCGACAAGCTGCAAGCCGATGGCCGCTTGAGTTGGGACGTGCCGCCTGGCAATTGGACGGTGATGCGTTTTGGGCGCACGCTGACCGGACAGACCACCCGTCCGGCGCCGGAACCCGGTCTCGGTCTGGAAACCGACAAATTCAGCCGCGAGGCGATTGAAGCACATTTCAAAGATTTCATCTCGCCACTGGCCGAACGCAATCGCGCCCACATCCACGCGGACCGCGGCTGGACGACACTGCATTTCGACAGTTGGGAAATGAGCGCGCAGAACTGGTCGAAAGATTTTCGGCCGGAATTTTTAAAACGCCGCGGCTACGACCCGCTGCCGTGGCTGCCGGCGCTCATCGGGCGGGTGGTGGCGAATGAAGAAATGTCCGAGCGCTTTTTGTGGGACTTGCGGCAGACGGCGCAGGAACTGGTCATTGAAAATCAAATCGGCGGCATCAAGGAACTGGGCGCGAAACTGGGCCTTAAAAAATTGTCCGTCGAGCCTTACGATTTGAATCCGTGCGCGGACCTGGAACTCGCCGCGCCGGCGGATGTGCCGCAGTGCGAATTCTGGTCGCAGGGCTACGGTTTCACGACGGAGTTCAGCGCGTTCGAAGCCGTATCCATCGGCCACACGCTCGGCCGCCCGGTCATCGCCGCCGAGTCCTTCACCTCGGCTCCGGGCGAGGATTGGAAACAATTTCCAGGTTCCATGAAAAACCAAGGTGACTGGGCGCTGTGCTGCGGCATCAACCGCTTCATCTTCCACCGCTACCAGCATCAGCCGTGGCTCGACCGCGCGCCGGGAATGACGTTCGCCAGTTACGGCGTGCATTGGGATCGCACACAGACGTGGTGGGACATGGCGCCGGCGTATCACTTGTATTTGTCACGGTGTCAGGAGCTGCTCCGGCGCGGGCTGCCGGTGGCGGATGTGTTGTATCTCACGCCGGAGGGCGCGCCGATGGTTTTTCGTCCGCCGAGTTCTGCGATGACCGACGGTTTACCCGACCGGCGCGGTTACAACTTCGATGGCTGCGCACCTTCAGCTTTGCTGCACGCGGCCGCCGTAAAAAATGGCCGCGTAACTTTTCCCGGCGGCATGAGCTATCAACTGCTGGTGCTGCCGGAATTTGAAACAATGACTCCTCGCCTGCTCACCAAAATCAAGGAACTCGTCGAGGCCGGAGCCACGGTCCTGGGCGCGCCGCCGAAAAAATCTCCAGGGCTGGAAAATTTTCCCGCATGCGACGCGCAAGTTCAGAAACTGGCCAAGGAACTTTGGGGCGAAGGCCGGCCGGCTGCGGAAAGAAAAATCGGCAAAGGCCGGTTGCTTTTGGATGCGGCGGCCAGCCGGCGAAATCCCAACGAAAAAATCACGAACCAAACCAAGACGGATGGAATTTATCCAAATTATTCGGTGACCGCGGAAATTTTGTCGGGCATGGGTGTGCCACCGGATTTCGGGACGGATGGCAATATCCGCTACATTCACCGGCACGAGCCGGATGCGGAAATTTATTTTGTGGCGAGCCGGACTGACGTCGCCCAAAAGACGGCTTGCCAGTTCCGGGTCACGGGCAGGCAACCAGAATTGTGGAGTCCTATCACCGGCGAATGCCGTGACCTGCCGGATTTCGCCGGCAAAGACGGCGTCACAACCGTGCCATTGGAATTTGCAGCCAACGAAAGCTACTTTGTAATTTTCCGCAAACCGGCCGGTGGAGCGGCACCTGATCAGAAAAACTTTGCGCCCATGGAGAATGAGTTGCCGCTGACATCGCCGTGGACAGTTTCCTTCGATCCGAAATGGGGCGGGCCGACCAATGTGGTTTTCTCCCGGCTGCAGGATTGGAGCCAGAGCGATGATGCCGGCATCAAATACTACTCCGGCAAGGCGGTTTATCGGACGCAGTTCGATTTCGCCAACGCGAGGGTGGCGGGCAGAAAACTTTTTCTGGCGCTTGGCGACATCAACGGCATGGCCTTGGTGAAATTGAACGGAAAAGACTTGGGCGTGGCCTGGTGTCCGCCCTGGCGCGTGGAAGTGCCACGCGAAACCTTGAAGCCGAAAGACAATCAACTCGAAATCACGGTGGCAAATCTCTGGCCCAACCGGCTCATCGGCGATTTAAACCTGCCGGTCGAGAAGCGGCTGGCGTGGACCACCATCAATCCGTTCAAAAAGGATTCCAAGCTGATGAAGTCAGGACTGCTGGGGCCGGTGATTTTACAGACTGGCGCAGTTGCAAAATAAAATTGTTTTCCTTCAAACCATTAAGCATGAAGACAAAATTCTTGTTGATCATGTTAGCGGTTGCGCGTGGTCGCGGATGCCGGTGAACTCCATGTCGCCCTGACCGGCTCCGTTGAAAATCCTGGAACCTCTCCTGAGCCGCTGCGCACCATCCAGCACGCCGCCCAACTGGCGCAGCCGGGCGACCTGGAAGCTCCGGGGAAGACGACTGGTGGTTCTGGCTGACGGCTGGATGGACAAACTCGCCAGTTTGGTGAACAAATCTCGTGAATTCTTGATCTGAAATACCTCCGCGCCATCGCGCTCGCGCTGCTTGAGATAGGAATCGCCGGACTTGAGCTGCACATAGAGACGCTTCCTGGAGGCGCGGCCCTGGTCGTCCTTGAACTCGATCTCGCCATCAATCCGGTGGTCGCTATTCGTGTACCGTCGCACTTTTCTTTCGCCCCTTCAGGGCTTGAAACTTTATTGCTCGTTGCCCCAGGGCGGCGCTCGTTTCACCGTGCTTGCCCTGGGCTATTTTCTTTCGGGCTTTCAGCCCTTATTGCTCGCGAGTCGCCGGGAGCCAGTTGATGTAAAGGAATTGCGCCAGGGAGTCTTTGATGGGGGCGTCGTCGTGCCGCAGGGGAATGAAGCGGCGCTCCTGTTTCAGTGGGTCGCGAAAGGGCAAATTGCCCCTCCCACACATGCCGTCCTCCAATTGCGCCCAATCCGAGCCGAACGCATTGGCAGACATGCAGAGCACCAGCACGCGCGAGTGCTCCAGCCCTTACTCGATCTTCGCCGGGATGCTGTCGCCGGGCTTGATTTGCTCCTCGTCCAGCCACAAGCGTACGCCGTCCCGCTGCAATCGGGCGGCCACGTCGCGCACTACCGCCTTGTCCTTCGCGCTGTGGCTCAGGAAAACGTCGAATTGAAATTCATTCGCCATGTCAGTTCCCATCTTGTTCCGCCGAGCCTGCCAAAGTTCCCGACTTGCGCAAACAAAAAGCCGCCCCGGTTTCCCGGAGCGGCTGGCGATTGATTGGTAGGGCGGCGTTGCTGCGCCGCCCCAATTGAGGACGCGCGGCAGCGCGTCCCTACCAGGTTATTTCTTCTTCGCGGCCTTGGCGTTGCTGCGCTTTTCCTCGATGGCGGCCTGGGCGGCGGCCAAGCGCGCCACGGGCACGCGGTAGGGCGAGCAACTCACGTAGTTCAGGCCGATGCGATGGCAGAATTTCACGGAATCGGGATCGCCGCCGTGTTCGCCGCAGATGCCGAGCTTGATGCCGGGCCGGGTGGCATTGCCTTTCTCCGCCGCCATCTTCATGAGCTGGCCGACGCCCACCTGGTCCAGCGAGGCGAACGGGTTTTTCTTGAAGATTTCGTTTTCGACGTACGGCATGAGGAACGAGCCCATGTCGTCGCGGCTGATGCCGAGCGCGGTCTGGGTGAGGTCGTTGGTGCCGAAGCTGAAGAACTCGGCGGTCTGGGCGATTTCGTCGGCGGTGAGCGCGCCGCGCGGGACTTCGATCATGGTGCCGACCATGTACGGGAACTTGACCTTCTTCTCGGCCATGACTTCCTTGGCGACGCGATGGACGATGTCCACCTGCAAGTCCAGTTCCTTCTTGAACCCGACGAGCGGGATCATGATTTCCGGCTTCACCTTGATTTTGAGCTTGAGCACGTCGGCGGCGGCTTCAAAGACGGCGCGGGCCTGCATCTCGGTGATTTCGGGATAGGCGATGCCAAGGCGGCAGCCGCGATGACCGAGCATGGGGTTGAACTCGTGCAGCGCCGCGACGCGTTTGGCGATCTTCTCGGCGGACACGCCGAGTTTCCTGGCCAAGTCTTCCTGCGCCTTGGCTTCGTGCGGTACGAACTCGTGCAGCGGGGGATCGAGGAAACGGATCGTGGCCGGGAAGCCTTTGAGGGCTTTGAAGATGCCGGTGAAGTCGTCGCGCTGGTAGGGCAGCAACTTGGCGAGCGCCTTTTTCCGATCCGCGACGTTCTCGGCGAGAATCATTTCGCGCATGGCGTCAATGCGGTTGCCCTCGAAGAACATGTGTTCCGTGCGGGTGAGGCCGATGCCGGTGGCGCCAAACGCCAGGGCGTTCTCGGTCTGCTCGGGGGTGTCGGCGTTGGTGCGGACCTCCATGCGCGTGGCCTTGGAGCACCATTTCATCAACTGGAGGAAGCTCTTGAACTTCTCGGTCGCCTGCGCGGCCTTGTCGTCGTGCAGGAGGCCGGTGATGATTTCCGACGGCGCGGTCTTGATCGCGCCGCCAAAGACGATGCCGCTGGTGCCGTCAATGGACATGAAGTCACCTTCGTTGAAGGTCTGGCCGGAGGCCTTGACGGTTTTGGCGGTGTAATCAATGTCCAATCCGCTCGCGCCGCAGACGCAGACCTTGCCCATCTGCCGGGCGACGAGTGCCGCGTGCGAACTGACGCCGCCTTTGGCGGTGAGAATGCCTTCGGCGGCGATCATGCCGCGCAAATCTTCGGGCGACGTTTCGTTGCGGACGAGCAGGACTTTCTCGCCGCGTTCCGCCGCCGCCACCGCGCGGTCGGCGTTGAGATAGACTTTGCCGGAGGCCGCGCCGGGGCCGGCGGGCAGGCCGCTGGCGACCGCGTTGGCTTTCTTGACCTCGGCGAGGTCGAACACCGGCGCGAGCAACTGATCGAGCTGGTCGGCGGGGTTGCGCATGATGGCGGTTTCCCAGTCAATGAGCTTTTCCTTGACCATGTCCATCGAGAACTTGAGCGCGGCCATCGCGGTGCGCTTGCCGTTGCGGGTCTGGAGCATGAACAGCTTTTCCTGCTGCACGGTGAACTCGACGTCCTGCACGTCCTTGAAATGTTTTTCCAGCGTCGCGCGGACTTTGAGGAGTTCGGCGTAGGCGTGGGGAAGGTGATCCTTGAGCTTGAGCACGGGTTCGGGCGTGCGGACGCCGGCGACGACGTCCTCGCCCTGGGCGTTGATGAGGAATTCACCGTAGAACTCGTTCGCGCCGTTGGCCGGATTGCGGGTGAAGGCCACGCCGGAACCGGAGTTGTCGCCGGTGTTGCCGAACACCATCGCCTGGACGTTAACGGCGGTGCCCCATTCGGTCGGGATATTGTATTTGCGGCGATAGACAATCGCGCGGTCGTTCATCCAGGAACCGAACACGGCGCCCGCCGCGCCGCGGAGCTGCTCCCACGGGTCGTTCGGGAACACATGGCCGGTGCGCTCCTTGACGAGCGCTTTGAAGCGTTTCACCAGTTCGGCTTGGTCTTCGGCGGTGAGCTTGGAGTCTTCGATGTCGGCGTGATACTTCTCGTGCTTGAATTCGTGGATGACGACTTCAAACGGTTCGTGATCCTCGCCTTCGCGTTTTTGCACGCCGAGAACGACGTCGCCATACATCTGGATGAACCGGCGGTAGCAGTCCCACGCGAAACGCGCATTGCCGGTGGCCTTTTCCAGCGCGATCACGGTCTGGTCGTTGAGGCCGAGGTTCAGGATGGTGTCCATCATGCCGGGCATGGAATCGCGCGCGCCGGAGCGGACGGCGACGAGCAGCGGCATGGCGTTGGTCGCGCCGAATTTCGTGCCCATGATTTTTTCCATGTTGGCGACGCCGGCCTGCATCTGCGCCTGGAGTTCCTTGGGATAGGTTTTCTTGTGGGCGTAGAAATAGGTGCAGACCTCGGTGGTGATGGTGAAGCCGGGCGGCACGGGAAGGCCGATGCGGGTCATTTCGGCGAGGTTCGCGCCCTTGCCGCCGAGAAGGGGTTTCATGCTGCCGTCGCCGTCAGCCTTTTTGTTGCCCCATGTGTAAACGTATTTGTGTGATTTTGCCATAAAACGATTTCGATTTAATTGATTGAAATTAGCCAACCGTAAAAACGAGACGCGAAAATAGCAGAGACCGACAAAGAGTCAACGAACGAAGCATCGAAAAGGCAATCGGCGTTGCAACCTGGGCAAGATCTGGCCGGAAAGAGCCTGGGCCGGCCCCAAGACCAACGACCCAAGCCATCCAGTTTCATCGAGCCCGGGCTGACCGGTGTCACCCAAAAGCAGCCATTTGCACTTTGACAATTTGGAGGATTGATGGCAAATACGGTTGTGCCCAGAATGCAGACGTTCGCCAACGTATTGATTTGATGAAAGCATTGGTTTCTGAACCAATTCGGCCCGGTATGTCGGCGAAGCGCTGGGATGATGGCTTTACGCTGGTGGAAGTGCTCGTGGTGCTCGCGATCATCGGCATTTTGGCGGGCATCCTCCTGCCGGCGCTGGCCAATTCCAAGGCGCAAGCCCAAGGAATGTTTTGTTTGAACAACACCCGGCAACTCGCGCTGGGGTGGGTCATGTACGCTGACGACCACAACGGCCGGCTGGCCTACAACCTCGCTGCCACGGTCAGCGGCTCCCGCCAGCGGAGCGGTTCCGCGCCCATGGACCTGAACTGGGCCAACAATGTGGAGGATTGGGAGGTGAGCAACTCCGACAACACCAACGCCGCCAAACTCGTGGCCACCGGCCTGGGGCCTTACGTCAATCGTGCCGCCGCGGTGTACCGCTGTCCCGCCGACAACGTGTTGAGTCCGCCGCAGCGGCAGGCGGGTTGGACCAGCCGGGTCCGGAGTTATTCCATGAACGCCATGGTCGGCGACGCCGGGGATTTCACGCGCACCGGCAGCAACACCAACAACCCCGGTTACATTCAGTTCTTCACACTGACGAGGATTCCGCAACCATCGCAAATATTTGTTTTTCTGGACGAGCATCCCGACAGCATTGACGACGGGTATTTCATCAACCAAGCCTACAGCCTCAACTGGCAGGACATGCCGGCCTCCTTTCACAACGGCGCGGCGAGCTTGTCGTTCGCGGACGGACATGGTGAGGCGCATTCCTGGCGGTTTGCCAGTACCAAGCCGCCGGCCCAGGCCGACGCGATTGATTGGACGAAAAGAATTCCAGCCGCTGAAACGGGCGACTATTACTGGCTCCTGGGACACATGAGCGTCGAGCAAGTCTCGACGGCAGATTCGAGTTATTCGTACTGAAGCTTGGACCTGCTGCGGGTCGTAGAAATTTCCGGACCCATTCCCCATCTGCTGTCAGCAGGCAGGATTCTTTGTCTTCTCCCGATTGTCGGTGGTCACCTGGTTTTTCAATTTGACGGTGCCCAGGGGCGCTTGGAGAATTTCCGTGATTTCCTTGTAGGAAAAGTCCTCCAGATCGAAAAGGGCCACCTCAAGCTTTCAAAATCCAGAACCGAGGCCATACTGCGGCATCCAGAGTTGGAGTCCCAAGCGGTACAATTGTTCCCGCCCCAAAGCATTTTTGCTCGCCCCAAGTTGGGACGGGGCGGGCGGAATACGAGTAAAAGAACCGCCGCGCCGCGCGCTCCGGCCATGTGTGTAAATCTCCGTTGCCTCGCCCGAATCCGCTCCCTAGACTTTCCCGTCAATGCCTGAGTCGCGATACATTGAAAAAAAGCTTCCCGTCTCGCCGTTTGCCAGCGCGCGCAGCACTGCGGCGCGAGACGAGAGAAGCGGGACGCCGGGTGAGCCGGAAGGCGCTCGGACGGACGAGGGGCAGGCCCAACTCGCCAAGTTCGTTCCCTACCTGACCAAAAAATGCGGGCTGGAAATTCGCGGGCGCGTGCTGGAAATCGGCGCTGGCGCGGCCTGGTTCAGCGCGGAAATTTCCAAGCTCCCCAAGGTCGTGGAAATCGTGGCCACGGATTTTTCAACCCGGCTGCTTCAGGAACATGCGCCCAGAACTTTCAAGCGCCTGCGGGCCAACGAAGCCAAGATCACGCGGATGCCGGCGGATTTTTACCGGCTCGATTTCCCCGCCAACCACTTCGATTTCGTGGTCTGCTCCGCGCTGCTCAACCACGGGGTCAACGTCCCGCAAGTGTTGCGGGAGGCGCGGCGCGTGCTCAAACCGGGCGGCCAGTTCATCGCCATCCGCGAGCCGGTCAAGCCGCTGGTCAAGTCCCGGCGCGGCCGGCCGCCGCTCACGCCCGGCCAGAGCAAGCCGTTTTATTCGCTCGCTGAATACCAGGATTTTTTCGCGGGCGCCGGGCTGGAACTCACGGTCAAACGCGTGAACTTGTCGAGCGGTTTCAAATATTACTTCAACCAGGTGGTCAACGGCCTGACCCACTTCCGCTGCGCGCTGGTCGGCACGAAACGGGGGAAGGCTTGAGCCCGCAGTCCCCCGGCGCTGGCCGATGAAAGTCAGCGGGTTCACTTTCCTGCGCAACGGGCAGAAGCTCGGCTATCCGTTCTGCGCCTCCATCCGCTCCCTGCTGCCGCTCGTGGATGAGTTTGTCGTGGCGCTCGGCCCGTGCGACGACGACACGGAAAAAATGCTGCGCGAAATCGGCGATCCGAAAATTCGCATCATCCCCACCAGGTGGAACGAGCGGCTGCGCGGCGATTACAGTGTGGGTGGTTTCGTTTACGGACAGCAGAAATCCATCGCGCTCTTCAACTGCACCGGTGACTGGGCGTTCTACCTCGAAGCCGACGAGGTGGTCCATGAAAACGACCTTCCGAAAATCCGTGCCGCCTTGGAAAAGCACCTCGGTGACGAGCGCGTGGAGGCGCTGGTGTTTGATTACCTGCATTTTTACGGCAACGCCAACACCATCGCCTGGTCGCCGCGGTGGTACCGCTCCGAGGTGCGCGTGCTGCGCAACACGATTCCGGCCTGGTCGAGCGAGGCGCTGTTTTTCAACGTGGTGGTCAGCCACAAAAAGGCGCGCTATCCCCGCGCGGTCCACAGCGGCGCGACGATTTATCATTACGGCTGGGTCCGCAGCGAGAAACAGATGAACTTGAAACTCGCCAGCGTGCAGAAAAACTGGACCGCCGCGCCGCCGACGGTGGTGGATTACACGCAGGTGGATTCCGCGACGCTCCGATCGTTCTGCGGCACTCATCCGCAAGTGGTGCGCGACTGGCTGCCGCCTGCGGACGGTTTGTTCCAGGCCGATCCCAATCGTCGGCTCAGTGCGCGCGAAAAAAAACACCGCCTGATGCTCAAGCTCGAAAACTGGTTCGGCGTGCGGTTCAACAAAAAACATTACCGGCTGGTGCGCTGAAGCTCCTTCCTGCTTTTGTCGCAACAACAAAAATGATGTGGAAACCATGAACGCCCCGCTGCCCGATGCGCAGGCCGTCGCCGAGACCGTCAAGGTCTGGGGCGCTGCCAATCCCCACTTCGCGGCCCGGCTGGCCGCCGGGATGCCGACCGTCCAAGCACTGACCCGGTTGGGGCTGGAACTCCAGCGCGGCAACCAAATTCCCGAAGCCATCGCCGTGCTTCGTGCCGCGCTGGCCCTGACGCCAAACGATCCCGTGCCATGGTGCAATTACGCGATGGCTTTGGATCGCGGGAATTTTCCCGCTGAATCCGCGGCGGGTCTGGAGCATTCGCTGGCGTTGTCGCGACAACAGCCGGACACCTGGCTGTTGCTGGGCATGGTGCGGAAAAAATTGGGCGAAGTCGGCGCAGCCGAGGCTGCGTTCCGCGCTGCGTTGGAGTTGGACTCAAATTCCAGCGCAGCGTGGCAGTTGTTGGGCCTGCTGAAACAGGAGCAAAAGGATTTTGCCGGAGCCGCGGACTGTTTGAACGCCTGCGTCCAAGCCGGCGGAGCTGATGCCGCAGTGCTGGCAAACCTCGGCAAGCTGCTGTTTCAACTGGGCCGATTTCTCGAAGCCGATGACGCCTACCAGCGCGCCGCGGCTCTTGATCCGGTCAATCCGCACTATCGCCAGATGCTTCGCCAAACCGGCTTTTTGCGAGCGATGATTCAAGGCGGCGCCACTGACGCGGCCATCGCGGATTATCAAAATGCCTTTGCCCCGGCAGAGCGGCCGACGGAAAAAGATTTGGAAACGTGGCTCGGCTCGGCCTTCTCTCAGTTGAGCGGCTTTGGATATCTTGATGCCGCCGCGCGTCTGGGCCGGAAACTTATCGAGCTTTGGCCCGACCGCTCGGATACCCAGTATTTGCTCAAGGCGGTCGCGGGCGATTCCGCGCTGGAGCGTTCGACGCCGGAATATGTGGTCGGGCATTTTGACGCGTTCGCTGAAGGGTTCGAGGCGAAACTGGTGGGCGCGCTGGGCTACGACGTGCCGGAAAAACTCGGGGCAACCCTCCGTGAGTTCGTCGTGGCCGGGCATCCGCACACCGCACTCGATGCTGGCTGCGGGACCGGTTTGTGCGGACCGTACCTGCGTCCGTTGAGCCGGGAGTTGATCGGTGTGGATTTGTCTCCCAAAATGTTGGAACAGGCCGCCCGAAGAAAAATCTACGACGCGCTAATCTGCGAGGAGTTAATCGCTTACCTCCAGAAGTCTCCCAAGCGCTTCGACCTGATTGTGGCGGCAGACGTGATGGTTTATTTTGGGGAACTGGCCTCCCTGGTTGGCGCCCTCGCAACGGCGCTGCAACCTGGCGGTTTGCTGGCCTTCAGCACGGAATCGTGGGCGGGGGAAGGCTACCGGCTTCAACCCTCGGGCCGTTTTGCCCAGGCACCGGCCTATGTCCGCTCCGCGGCCGCAGCGGCTTTTGTGGAGATTTCCTGCGTGGCGACCACGCTGCGGTTGGAAGCCACGGGGCGGCTGCCGGGAAATCTCTTTGTGTTCCGGCGCCGGGGTTTTTAGGGCGAATCTCATTGACAGACGCGCGGCCAACGGTTGTATTTTCGCGCGATCACTATGACCAACAAACACGACAAAATTCTGTTCTGGGGCTGTTTCATCGCCCTCATCACCACCAGCTATGCGTTTATCAGCCGCATGATTCTGTGCGGCGGGCAATTCAAGGCCGACTTCGGCCTGGACAATGTGGTGGTCGGCGAACTCCAGGGCGCGGGCATCTGGTCGTTCGGCGTGAGCATCATCATCTTCAGCTTGTTCATTGATCGCATCGGCTACAAAGTGGCGATGGTTTATTCCTTCGTGAGTTATCTCGCCTACACGGCGATGGCCGTCATGGCCTATCAAGCCATCCACGGCGTGACCGATCCGACGGCGCTTGCCGCCGCGCAGAAACACGGCTACCAACTGCTTTACTGGGGCAGCATCATTCTCGGTCTTGGCAACGGAACCGTCGAGGCTTATGCCAACCCCATCGTCTCCACGATGTTCAACACGGACAAGGTGAAGTGGCTCAACCGGCTGCACGCCGGTTGGCCGGCCGGACTCGTGATGGGGGGGCTTTGCACGATCGCGCTGACGAACAACGCCGACTGGCGCATCAACCTCGGACTGATTTTGATTCCCGCCTTCACGTTTTTCTTGCTGCTCGTGGGCCAAGAATTTCCGAAAAGCGAACGCGAACAGGCCGGCGTCAGCTACCTCGCGATGCTCAAGGAACTCGGCGTGTTTGGCGCATTTGTGGGCTTTGGCTTGGTGTTCGCACAGCTCGGACAAGTTTTCGCCTGGTCGCAAAACGTCAGTTGGATTCTTACCGGCGTGGTAGTGGCGGCGTTTGCGCTCATCACCAAATCGTTTGGCCGGCTGCTGCTGGCGTTTTTGATCATCATCATGATGCCTCAGGCCACGACCGAACTGGGCACCAACGGCTGGATCACCGCGCTGATGGAAGATCCGATGAAAGCCGCCGGCTATAATTCCGCCTGGGTGCTGGTTTACACTTCGGCCATCATGCTGATTTTGCGTTTCTGCGCCGGACCGCTGGTGCACAAATTTTCAACCCCCGGCCTGTTGCTGACGTGTTCCGCACTGGCCGCGCTGGGCATCACCGCGCTTTCCCACACGGCGCATGCGGGCACCGGCACCATTTTTGCCGCGGCCACCGTGTTTGGTGTCGGCATCACGTTCTTCTGGCCGACCATTCTTGGTCTGACTTCCGAGCAATGTCCGAAGGGCGGCGCACTGACCCTGAATGCGATGGGCGGGATCGGGATGCTCGCCGTGGGCATTCTCGGCGCGCCGTTTCTCGGCTACATGCAGGAAACCTCCACCACCCAGCAGTTGCAGGTCTCGAACCCCGAGCTCTACCAGCGGGTGACGATGAAGCAGAACTATCTGCTTGGCGCGTATCAGGCCGTTGACCCGGCGAAAAGCGCCGTGATTACCGACGCGAAATCGCAGGCCGATCTCCAGGCCGCCACAACCGCGGGCAAATTCAGTGCGCTCGGCAAGATGGCGATGTTCCCCGCTTTCACTTTCGTTTGTTACCTCGCGCTGATTCTTTATTTCAAATCCAAGGGCGGCTACAAGCCGGTGAGCTTGGCCGCAACAGCACCTGCCGAGGGCTGAAGCAGCGGAGCGCGTTGGGATTCTCTTCACTTCGTGCGGCTTCGGACTGGGGCAGGTTCGGCCATTCGCAATTTCGGCGGGGCGTTCAGCGCTGCGCTTTCCGCCGCTTGACGTTCGAACACGAAACGTCAGTTCCAATTGTTTTCAGCCAAGGCAAGTTAAAAAACTGCAACTCAGAAAACTTGACAGGGATGGATTCTGGTGAAGATTAGTGATGTCGTGCAAAATGTGCGACCAAGGTAAGAAACATTAACCAATAAAGAAAGGATAAAATCATGAAGACGAGTCAAGTCATCGCGGCCGCCGCGTTTGGTTTAATGACGCAGTTGCCCGGAATGGTGCAGGCGCAGACCAATGTGGTCTTCGCTTCGTTGACGGTGGCCGTGCAGGGGCCGACTACAACCAAAGGGGCCCTGACAATGCAAACCATCAAATATTTCAGCGTGAGTACCAAAGACCTTCTGAAACTCATCGCGGACAACCTCAACACAAACTTCCCGGCAGGGGCTCAACTGGTGTTGGAGGATGAAACCACCTTTGCGGTGTACACCGCCCATCCTCGGGCGCTGGGCACCAAGATTCTGGACGTGCCGTCCGACCTGCTTTCGGCGGATGACAATTACGACTTGAACGGGGGATCGGGCGATGATCTCTATCAAGGCACGGATAACAACGCCACCGGGGCTTATGCCGGGTACCAATTGGAGCTGATCCGGGTCCGTTTTAACGACGCCAATTACAATGATAACGGGACGTCGTTCACCTTCGTGGCCAAAGCCACGGAACCGGACAATTACAATCCGGTCACGCACGTTTACAAGCAATCCATGATGGTGACTGCCGGCATCGGTTCGGGCCATTATCAAGGCAATTACATCGTCATCCAAGGCGTGGTCAACACCAGCACCCCGTGAGTTTGCCAGAAGTGATCACACCTTTGCTAAACGGGAGTGATAACAACAAGTCGGTCAAACTGGTTCGATCCGGCAGGTAATGCCGGCATCGAACCAGCAGGGAACTGAAAAAATGTTGAACCCCTTTGAATCATGAGACCGCAATTCGTGTGGACGGTGGTTCTGCTGGCGCTCGGGCTGCTGGCCCTGCTGGCCTTGGCCTCGAAAACTTTTCGTTCACCGTCCGCTGTGCCGGCCACCGAAACTCAGCTTTCCGCGCAGGCGAATCAGGGCGACGCGGCGATCCCAAAACGCTCTCCGAGGAACTCCGCTGTGCCCAACTCCGCCGTCTTGAGCGAAGCACCAGACCCCGCCGTTCATCAGGCCTATGTGGAACGTCGTGTCACCGAGTTGAACAATATGGCGATGTGTGGAGACGCGGCTTCGCGGGACACCCTGCTCTCCGAGATGACCAATCCGGACCCGGCCATCCGCCAGGCGGCGCTGGCGGCAACAATTCAGTTTGGGGATCATTCGGTGATTCCACGACTTAAGGAAATTGAGGCCCAGACCGAGGATGCATCAGAAAAGCAGCAAATCCTCCAGGCCATCAATTTTATGAGCCTGCCCACCCTGACCGAAGTGCGGGCGCAAGGCCGGCCCGTGGTGGATACCGTTTCGGGAGGAAACACAAATCGTCTGCGCGGACACAAGCGTCTTTCATTTGAGCCGCACCCCGAGCCTTAGCAGCATGCGGCCATGCCAGCTGCGTCCTGATTCCATCAGTTGGGTTTTGAGGTTTGGGTCTGTTCGCTAAATGCTTGAGCGCACGCAGTTTTGACGCTGGCGACGGAGATGTCCGACAACTTGCCTGTCGCCGATGGTGTGACCGTCCACTCGGGATGTTGAAAGGGCACGCACGCGCCAGCTCGGTTGGAATGCATGATCAGCAGCACGCGCTTGCCAAGCGCCATTGCGAGGTGAGGCAGGCCGGTGTCGCCGCCAAGAATAAGCGTGGAGAGTTTCATCAGTCCGGCGGATACCAGCAGCGGCTGCCCGGCGGCAACTGCAAATCCGTCCTGTCGCGCGGGTTCCAACGCGGCGCGCTCCGCCGGGCCGCCGCCAAAAATAATCTGCCAACCGCGCGCTCGACCATCCCTGGCCACCGCAAGGTAATTTTCGAGCGGCCAGTTTTTTACCGGTGAACTGGTGAAGGTTTGGAGAAAAAGCGTGGGCGCATCCGGCGACAATTGGTTGGCGTTGAAGAAATTTAGCGCTTCGGCCAGCGCGGCTTCTGGCAGGGCGAATTCATTCCGGGAAGTCCCGGTCGCCAAACCGCATTCCCGGAGTAGAAATAGATTCCAATCAATCGGATGCAGGCCGTAGTCGCGGGTGACGCCGCGGGTGTAGGCCCAGCGCCGACCGGTGTTGTACACGCTGCCCCAGCGCCGCGGCGCGCGGCTCCACCAAGACAGCGCGGCGGTTTCAACGTACCCCTGCAGATCCACCACGAGCGAATACTTTTCCCGGCGCAGCCGCCGGATTAGGGAAAGTATTTCGGCAATCGCTGCAAAGGGATTTCCCCGTTTGAGCCGGGCGCGGTCAAGGGTGATGATATCGTCCAGGTCGCGAAATCCTTGCAGCAGTGGCGCGTTTTCGCGGGAAACCAAAAAGGAGATTTTTGCATCTGGAAAGGATTCACGCAGGGCATGCACCGCCGGGAGGGTGAACAAAACGTCGCCGATGGCTTTGAGCCGGATCACCAGAATATGCTCCGGGCCGGATTTCATCGTGGCAACCCGGCGTTCTCCGGACATCCGCGGCAGTGCCAGCCCAGCAGTGCCCGGTGGACGGCGAATTTTTCGCGCCACCGCCGCGCGAGACCCAGCGTCAGCAGCGTCAACAATCCGGCAGCCAGCGCATCCACAAGCAGGCGTGCAAGCAATCCCCACCGCAGTACCAGCCGCGTGCCCGCGCCGAAGTTTTTTGCAAAGTACGCGTAGCGAGAGCGCCAGTATTCGATTCGCGCCGCCGCGGGCATCTGCTTCGCGCTTTGGCCCTGGCCGTGCCAGACCTCGATCTGCGGGAGGTGCATCACGCGAACGCCCGAGCGTCGTGCCTGGAGGCAAAAATCTGTTTCCTCCAGAAAGAAAAAAAACCGCTCGTCCAGGCCGCCGAGTTTGTCCCACAGTTTTTTCCGCGTCAGAAAAAACGCGCCGATGACCGACTCCACTTCGACCGGCTCGGTGAAAGTGCTTTCCTTGCCGGGAAAGCGCCCGGGAGACAGCCGTCGCAGAAGCGATTTGTTTAAAAGCTCCGTGGTCAGCGTGGGGAAATTAGCGATGGAATTTTGCCGCCGGCCATTGGGATGAAGCAATTGCGCGCCGGCAATGCCGCAGTCAGGATGGCCGCGCAGCCAGGCGACCGCGGTGGCGAGGGAATCGGTGCCGAGCCGGGCGTCGGAGTTCAGCAGGAGCAGAAATTCGCCGGTCGCCTCGCGCGCCGCGAGGTTGACGGCCCGGGCAAAACCGAGATTTGTTTCCGACCGCCGGAAACGTGCCGCCGGAAATCGCTCGGGCACTGCCCGCGGCGTTTCATCCGTGGAACCGTTGTCCACCACGAACACCTCCTTCACCAACTCATCCCGGCAGGCGAAAACCGACGCGACGGCTTCCAAAGTTTGCGTGCACGTGTTGCGGGTGATGATGATCACGGAGATGTCCACGGCGTTTGAATCAGGCCGGAGTTTTCCGCCGCTGCTGCATTTCCCACAGCTTGGCGTATTTGACGAAAGTGTAATACGCGTGCAGCGCGGCGATCAGAAACCCGCGAGGACCTTCGCGGAAACCCTGCTGGAAAAAATACTTTTTGACGAAGCCGCCCAGCGGATGCAGCGCGAGATGCGCGAAGCCCGCATGCCGGCCGGCAGCGAAATAGCGTTGCGCCATGAGCGTGGTGTATTTTTCGTTCTTGGTCATCACCACCGCGAGCGTCGGAAACGGATGTTGGAGAATCGGATTTTTGAAATAGCCGACGCGGCCGTCGCAGTCGAAGCCTTCGTGGACGAGATCCTCGCGATAGCGAAACTTGTTCCGGTTGAACACCTGGGGCTGACGGTAATCGGGATACATGCCGCAAAACCGGATCGGCTGGCCGAGGAACGTGTTCCGACGCGGCACAAAATACGCCGCGCAATCCGGCGCGGCCAGTTTTTCGCGCAGTTCCGCGACGAAGTCCGGCGTGCAGCGTTCGTCGGTGTCGAAGCTCACCACCCATTCGTGCGTGGCAAGTTGGAGCGCCGCGTTGCGCAATTTGCCGAAGCCCGCAAACGGAATATTGACGTGGCGGACGTTGAATTCAGCGCACAGTTTCGCCGAGCCATCCTTGCTGAAGGAGTCCACATACAAAATCTCGTCGGCCCAGGTCACAGTGGGCAGCAATTCGCGGAGGTTGGCCTCCTCGTTGCAACCGATGATGTAAAGCGTGACGGGCGCGGGCATGTATGTATCGCGACGCGAAGTGTATTCGCCGGCCGCATTTGTTCAAGGCGCGATTCCGTCCGGCAGTGGCGCAGACGTCCCGCCCGTATGCTGCCGGCGGACGCAACGGCCCGGTCTAACTGAACCAGACGGGCGGGAAGTCTGTGCCCCTTGGCCCACCGAAATCGCGTGCATTGGCTTACCTCCGCCGATGATCTGTCGCCGAATTATTCCGCCAGCAAAAGCGTTGAACCCGTGAGACAATCCGCAAAGATCATCCTGGCCGGACGCAAGAACTGGGACAAAATTGCGCAAAACCGGGCGAAAGCCACCCAAAACGGATCAGCCTGGCCATAAGACCGACATAAGACCTGGACTGGACTTACACTGGACCCAGCCCGAATGTGTCGGGATACGGCCCAAACCCGCAAAATCACTTCTCGGAACGTGACAGATTGGCGCGATTGTGGGGTTTCATTGAATTATCCAATTCTTTTCAGCCGTGCTTTGATGATCTCCGCCCTTTGCCAGTGCGCGGGCAGAGGGTTTGTGCCTTCTCCTACCTCGACAGTATCCACGATGAGTGCAACAACTCCTTCACTTCGGAGAAGTGTGAATAGCGCGGCGAGAAAATGTCCTTCGTCATGAAGAAGGGGGAACTTTTTTGAAAGCTTGTAAATATTATCCACAACGACCTTAATAACGGATGCCTTTCGCGTTCGGCGCTGATTAATCCATCCCTTTATGTCAGATAATAATTTGCCTTCGCTGATATGTTCAGGCTGCAGCTCTTCAATTGTGAAATGCGAACTTTCTTTGAGACTTGAATACTGTTCCACCATCTTGTCAATAATTACCTTTCGATGAAGAGTGGAAATATATAGCGTTGGCATTTTATCGTCTTGGAGTGCAAAATGGAGCGCAATTTCTGAAGCGATGGAATCCAAATCAGAGACAAGCACACTTACTGAGCCGCGTGCCAGATAGGGCTTGGCAGGAAAATCTGGTTGTTTACTCCATTCAATGCGTTGCTGCTCTTCGGCATTCTTCCATGTGACACCCATGTCAACCTCTCGAATCCCCAACATGCAATAAAATTTGTTATTTTGGCCTTGGTTTATGTTTCCCTCCCTACTGATCGTCATCAAGCGAGTTGCTATCGAAGGGTAGATGACTAATCCATATGGCTTCGAATCCTGTATGCCATGAATTGTAAAGTGGTGGCGGCCTCTCCGATGCGATTGATTCTTGGCCTTGACGATCTCAAGACTTCTTTCGCGATATCCGTTCTCAAAGACCTTGATTCCAAGACGGATAACAAGATCAGCAGCATATGCCTCGGTTGTCGTTGCAACTGACAATTCCTCGGTGAACATGCTTTGTGTGCGTTGCTCCTCAAAAGTAAACCAAGCATTCAACCTCTCGTCCGCACAATACTTTCTGAGGCGCTTGAAGAACAACTCATCCATGGTCCGTTCGGCACAGCTGCTCGCATCCTTTCCCTTCAATTCGATTTTGTCGATGGATGCTCCCTGAACCTCTTTAGGATATGCAGTTTGATCGATGGCTTCAGCATTGTCCAGGCAGAAAAGCAACTGTTCCTTCGATGGCTTTTCCTGTTGGTCAGTGACCGCAAACCCGCAGTCGCGGGCGCCTTACGACGCCAAGGCCAAGGCCGTGCATAAACCGGCCTTCGCGCTGGCCGTGGCCGACTATCTCACACCCCCGGTCGTGGACGAGATAGACGTGACCGGGTACCACAAACACGCCGGCGATCCCATCCTCATCAAGGCGCATGACGACCTGGAGGTCACGGGGGTGACCGTGAGCATCGTGGACAACGCGCAAGCGCCGGTGGAGAGCGGGACGGCGACGTTCGACCTGTCGGTGAACGCGTGGCGCTATGTCGCCACGGTGGATGCGTCAGCCAAGCCAGCCGTGACCGTGACGGCAAACGCGCAAGATCATCCGGGCAATACCGGCACGTTGAGCGTGACGCAATAAGGGCAATAAGCGGCAGAAGTCCGCAGTCAGAAGACAGGGAGAAGAAAGCCAAAAGGAAAAGCCCAACTCCCTGTCTATTCCGGCAGTGGCACTTCCTGCAAAAACCGGGTTGCGCCCAATCTGACTGCCGCGTCCGCTTCTTCGTTGAAATTCAGTACGGAAAATGGGATGCTCTTGGCTCGTGACGAACCGAACCGACTCCGACACGCGGGCAAACGGGTAAAATATAATGACCAAGCCGCAAGCAAAGAAGCCGGGCAGCAAACTGCGCAAACTGTTCTATTGGGCGGGCGGGCTGTTTCTGTTCTACATCGTCGCCGGTTTCTTGATTCTGCCGCCGATCATCCGCTCGGTGACCGTCAAGAATCTGTCGCAACAACTCAACCGCGAGGTTTCGATTGAACAAGTGAAGCTCAATCCGTTCGCGCTCTCGGTCACCATCACCAACCTGCTCATCAAGGACCGGGACGGCGAGCCGTTCGTTTCGTGGGCGGAAGTCTATGTGAACTTGCAGGCCGTGTCCTTTTTCGGGCATCCGTGGGTGTTCAAGGAAATCAGCACCACCCGGCCGTTTGTGCGCGTGCAGGTCAACAAGGATTACTCCCTGAATTTTTCCGATCTCATCGCGAAGTTTTCCACCAACGCGCCGCCGAGCCGGCCGCCGTCCAAGCCGGCCCGGCCGCTCGCGCTGGAGATTGAACGGCTCCACATCGGGGGCGCCACCGCGGCGCTCGTTGATCTCACACCGCGCACGCCGTTCAAACGTGTGGTCGGCCCGCTCGAAATCACGCTGACGAATTTCCGTACCGACCCGGAGAATCAAAATCCCTATTCGTTCACCGGCACCACTGACGCCGGCGAGAAAATTTCCTGGGGCGGTGTATTTTATCTGGACCCGCTGCGGTCGCAGGGCGATTTCGCGCTGGAGAATTTTTCCCTGAACAAATACGCGCCGCTGTACCAGGATTTCCTGCGGGTGGAAATCAAGGATGGCGTGATTGATTTGCGGACGAGCTACCATTTTGAACTCAGCCCGACCCATCACGTCGCCACCGTCACCAACACGGCGTTTACACTGCGCGACTTCAAAGTGGCCGAACCGGGCAGCGCGACCAACCTGACCGAACTGCCGGAATTTTCCGTCAGCGGCGTGAGCGTGGACGCCACCGCGCGGACGGCGACGGTGAATTCCATCACCGCGACGGACGGCAAAATCATGTTGCGCCGCGACCAAAACGCCGCGATCAACGTGGTCGAACTTTCCAAGCCCGTCGCCGACGCGACCAACGCCCCCGGCGGCATCCTGTTCCTCCTGCAATCCGTCACCAATGTCGTCGCCCAACTGCTCAACAGCACCAACGCCTGGTCCGGCACCATCCGCGAGGTGAACGTCACAAACTGCTCCGTGAGTCTGGAAGACTTGGTCAACTCCCGGCCGGTGCGACTGAATGTGGACCAAATTTCGCTGGTGGCGAAAAATATTTCCAATCTCCCCGGCACGAACCTCACCGCTTCGCTCGCGCTCCGTTGGAACACGAACGGCACGATCAAGGTGGACACCACCGCTTCGTTCCTGCCGCCGACGGTGGACGTGGACCTCGCTCTCGACGGCCTCGAATTGCGTGCGCTGGATCCGTATCTTGAATCGAAACTCAACCTGTTTGTGCTCGACAGCAAACTCGGCATGAACGGCCACGTCCGGCTCCGTACCAAAGCCGGCGAACTGCCGGAGGTGACCTTCTCGGGCGACACCTGGCTGAATGACTTCTCGACTGTGGACGGCGCGGTGGGGGATGACTTGCTGAAGTGGAAATCCGTGCGGCTTTCGGGCCTGGCGGCGAATTTGAACCCGCCCACAGTGGCAATCAATGAAATCGCGGTGAACGACGCCTTCGCCCGGTTGATCGTCGAAACCAATCGGACGATCAACCTGCTCACGGCGCTACGGATGACCGACACCAATGCCCCGGCGCCAGAACCGGCGCCGCCGGAGAAAAATTCCAAAGCAAAGAAGCCACCGGTGGTGGTGGCTGCGGCTCCCGCGCCGGACACCAACGCGTCGAGTTCATTGCCCAAAATTTCCGTCGCCAGCGTGGTGATTTCCAACACCCAGGCGCGCTTCACCGACCGCTCGATTTCACCTGAAGTGAATCTCGTGATCAACGAGATCAACGGCACGGTCAAGGGGATTTCCTCCGAGGCGCTCCAGCATGCGGATGTGGATTTGCGCGCAAAAGTGGACGGCGTCGGCCCGGTGGAGATCAGCGGTCTGATCAATCCATTGAACGGCATCCAGACGAACGAAATCAAAATCGTCCTCCGCGACATGGATTTGACGCCGACCAGTCCGTATGCCGGCAAGTTCGCCGGCTACCGGATCGCCAAAGGCAAGTTGAACCTCGCCCTGGCGTATCATCTGCAAGGCCGCGCCCTCAAATCCGAAAACGTCATCACGCTCGATCAGTTCACCTTCGGCGAAAAAGTGGCAAGCCCGGAGGCGACGCATCTGCCGGTGCGGCTGGCCATCGCGATCCTCAAGGACCGCGACGGCAAGATCGTGCTCGACGTGCCGATGGAAGGCAGTCTCGACGACCCGCAGTTCAAGATTCACAAGGTCGTCATGCGCGCGCTGGAAAACATTTTGGTGAAGGTGGCCACGTCGCCGTTTTCGCTCCTCGGCGCGGTGTTCGGCGGCAAGAGCGAGGAAATCAATTTTCAGGAGTTCGATCCTGGCAGCGTCGAACTGCTGCCGGCGGCGAAGGAAAAACTCGATGCTCTCGTCAAGGCGCTCGATGCCCGGCCTGCTTTGCAATTGGAAATCGCCGGCAGTGTGGACGTGGCCAAAGACCGCGAGGCTCTGCGCCGCGCAGCGTTGGAAAAACGGCTGCGCACGGCCAAATGGATGGCGCTCCGCAAATCGGCGCAGACGGCGACGGCGGCCGACCAACTGGTGCTTGCACCGGAGGAACGCGCGAAATGGCTGAAGGTGGTTTATGTCGCTGAGTTGGGGAAGAACGCGGCGCAACCGGTGCAGGCTTCCGCGACCAACGCCACCACCGAAATCCCGGCGCAAGAAAACCAACCGGTCGCGGCCACCGCGCCGAAAACAAAATCTGCGACTATGCCGGCTGGCAAAGGTGCGGCCCAACTCATGCGGGTTTTGGAAATAGTTTCACCGATTGCCGCCCCGGCCACGAACACGCCGAACGCGAGTGCGAGCGTGCCGGCTCCGGCCGCCACCACGCCGGAGGCGATGGAGCAGGCGCTGCTGGCAACCATATCCATCGGCGACAGCGAACTGGAGGGCTTGGCCGCCGAGCGCGCCAAAGCCGTGCGCGAGTATTTTGTGCAGTCGGGCAAAGTGGAGGAAGCGCGTTTGTTTCTGCGCGAAAGCGGTGCTGGCGGTCTCAAGCAGGACGGCAGCCGCGTCTATTTGCAGCTCCAGTAGCCGCGCATTTCAGCCTGCCAAGAATCGGTAACCCACACCCAGTTCAGTGATCAGCAACTCCGGTTGCGCGGGGTTTGCCTCGATTTTTTCCCGCAGATGCGCGACATAGACGCGGAGGTAGTGTGTGTCCTCCTCGTGGCCCGGCCCCCAGACTTCGCGGAGAATCTGCCGATGGGTGATCACTTTGCCCGCGTGCCGCACCAGCAGCCGGAGCAGATTGTATTCCGTCACGGAAAGTTTCACTTCCTTGCCGCCAACGGTGACGCGCCGGCTTGCGAGATCAACGACCAGATTTTTGACGTGGAAAACGGCGGCTTCCTCGGTTTTTACCGAGTGCCGCGCCGCCACGCGCAGACGCGCCAGCAGTTCGTCGGTGTTGAACGGCTTGGTGACGTAGTCATCCGCGCCGGCGTCGAGCGCGGCGACCTTGCCCTTCTCGTCGTCCATGACCGAGAGAATCAGCACCGGCGTGCTGCTCCACTCGCGCAGGCGGCGGAGCACCTCCTGACCAGACAAATCGGGCAGTCCGAGGTCGAGAATCACGAGCGCGGGCCGGTGCTGCGCGGCGAGCAGAAGGACTTCCTGGCCATTGACGGCGGAAATCACGCGGTAGCCGTTCGCTTCGAGCGTCACCGTGAGCAACCGGCGGATTTGCGGCTCATCGTCCACCACGAGCACGAGCGGTCTGAGCGGATCATTCATTCTTTTTCTTTCGGCACCGGCGGCAGTTCGGCCAGGGGCAGGCGCACGGTAAAGCGCGCGCCGCCGCCCGGTCGCGCAGCGGCGCTGACGCTGCCGCCCTGCGCCTCGGCAAAACCTTTGACGAGTGAAAGTCCGAGACCGGTGCCGCCCGCCGCCGCGCCGGGGCCGCGTTGAAAACGTTCGAATAATTTCTGCGGATCGCCCGCAGGCAACCCCGTTCCGTTGTCGGAAACCTCGATGATGAGCTGGCCGGTTTCAGCACGGACGCGGAGTTCGATTTTCGTTTTTGGCGGGGTGTGAACGGCGGCGTTGCCGAGCAGATTGGTCAGAATTTGTTCCATCAGCACGGCGTCCAGTTTCACCGGCGGCAAGTCCGGCGGGATTTCGATTTGGATTTCGTGTTGCTCCAGCGCGCGGCCCAGGTTGTGCAGGCCCGCGTGGACCACGTCACGCAGGTCGTGCCAGTCGGGATTCGCGCGGAGGTGGCCGGCTTCGAGGCGTGAAAGGTCGAGAAGATTTTGCACGAGCCGGTTGAGGCGGCCGGCGGCTTCATCCAATTCGGCGGTGAGCGCCTCCTGCGCCGGCGCCAACGGGCCGGAAGTGCGCAGCCCGCTGACCGCGCTGCGGATGGCCGCGAGCGGAGTGCGCAGTTCATGCGAGACGGAGTTGAGCAGCGTTTTGCCGAGACGTTCAGATTCGGCGGTGAGTTTGGCCTGCGTTTCGGTGTCGCGCAACCGCTGACGGTCCAGCACCAACGCCACCTGCCGCACGAAGGCGTCAAGCAGATCGCGTTGTGCGGGCGGCAACGGCACAGTGCTGCGGAAATGCAGGCTCAACACCCCCGCGGCACGTTCGCCGGCGACCAGCGGCAGGTGCAACCCTTCACTCGATGGCAGATTGTCCGTGCCTTGGCCTGCGGGTTGGCGATGCTGAAACGCCCACGCCGCCACGGTTTGTTCCTTGTCCGGAAGCATCCAGGTACTCGCAAAATAAAGTGTGACCGGCGCGGTGTCCTCCGTGTCCGGGAGCGACAACGCCACGTCCGCGTTAAACGTCTCGCCGATCTGACGAATGCCGACGGCAAGCAGCTGCACGAGGTCGGCCGCGTCGGCGAGTTCGCGTGTGAGCAAATACAGCGCGGTGGCACGCTGTTCGCGCTGGCGTTCGGCGGCCTGCTGGGCGCGGATGCGCGCGGTGAGCTGGCCGAGCACGATGGCGACAACGAAATACATCCCGAACATCAGCGCGTCCTGAACGCTCGTGATGTAAAACGTATAGCGGGGCGGCAGGAAGAAAAAATTCCAGAGCAGCGCACTGAACGTGGCCGCGAAATAAACCGGGCCGCGCCCGGTGAACAAGGCGAGCACCACCACTGCCAACAGGTAGGTGAGCGCCAGCGCGTAAAACCCGACGAATTTGTCCAGCGCCACATTCAGCAGGGTGACGGCGGCCACGATACCCGCCGCCCAGCCATAGCCGGGCCAGTCCATTGTTCCCGAACGCGGCGTGCACACCGGACGCAGGGAAACATTTTCGCTTTCGGCCCGGACGGCGTGGATGTCAATCTGACCGCTTTCACGGATCAGCCGGCTCAACATCGAGCCGCCGCGCAGCAGATCAAGCGTGCGCCAGCCCGCCGGTTTGCCGACGATGATTTGCGTGGCGTTTTGTTCGCGCGCGGACCGCAGGATGCCGCGCACCACGTCGTCGTCAGTCGTGGTCACAATCTCCGCGCCGAGTTCACGGGCGAGTGCGAGGTTTTTGCTCAAGCGCGCCTGGTCTTCGTCGGAAATGCTCCGGGTGGATTCCACATAAACCGCCACCCACGAGGCGTGCAGTTCGCCGGCGAGCCGTCGGGTCCAGCGAACGAGTGAGGCGGAGGTGGGGCTGGAACTCACCGCCACCAGCAGCCGCTGACCGGACTTCCAGGTGGTGGCAATCCCGTGGGTGCGGCGATAAACGCGGGTGTCCGCACTGACATGTTCGGCGACAAAGCGCAGCGCCAACTCGCGCAGCGCGGACAAATTTCCCGGCCGGAAAAAACGCTCCTGCGCCGTGGCGGCGCGCTCCGCCAAATAAACCTTTCCGGCGGCCAGGCGGGCGCGGAGATCGTCGGGCGGCAAATCCACCAGCTCCAGTTCCGCCCCGGCAAGCACGGTGTCGGACACGGTCTCGTGGATCGTCACGCCGGTGATCTGGCGCACGGCCTCGGCGCGGCTTTCGATGTGTTGGATGTTGAGCGTGGTGAAAACGTCAATACCCGCATCAAGCAGTTCGAGCACGTCCTGGCAGCGCTTTGGGTGTCGCGATTCCGGCGCGTTGGTGTGGGCGAATTCATCCACCAGCACCAGCGCCGGCTTCCGTTCCAGCATGGCGTCGAGGTCGAATTCCGAAAGCTTGACGCCGCGATATTCCACCGTCCGGCGCGGGACGACGGGAATGCCCTCGGCGAGCGCGTCGGTTTCCTTGCGTCCGTGCGTTTCGAGATAACCGATGACGACATTGCGCCCGGCGGCGAGTTCGCGGCGCGCCGCCTCGAGCATGGCGTAGGTCTTGCCGACGCCCGCGCACATGCCCAGGAAAACCTTGAGCCGTCCGCGCTGCCGCCTGGCCTCGTCGTGCTTCAGCGCGGCGAGCAGCGCATCAGGATTGGGGCGCTCCTGCTCGGTCATGTGTTCAGTTTAGTTTTATAATGGTGGTTTGCCATTTGAAAATCAAAGCCGGCAAGGATCAGCCCGGTTGCGGGAAAAGTGAGCCGGCTTCATTTTGTGCCGAGGTGATGGCGGAGCACCCAGAACGCCACCGCCTGGAGCGAAATGAATCCAAGGGCAACCAGCAAGCCAACGAGCAGAAAGTTGTGCCGGAAGCCTGGCTTCCAAGTCGGTTCCTGCAGTTGGTTGCAATAGCCCGAGACAAACACCTGCTTGGAATGCTCCAGCTCCGCCTCGAACTCCGCACCCGTCTGGTAGCGGGCGCCTGGATCGCGTTGCAGGGCATGCAGGACGATCTCCTCCGCCTGCGGGGTAAGTTGAGGATTTAGTTTGCGCGGCGCCACGGGATCGCCGGTGACGCGGGCGTTCATCGCGACCAACGGATTCTCGTTTTGGAACGGAAGGACGCCGGTGAGCATTTCATAAAGAATCGCGCCGAGGCTGTAAATGTCGCTGCGCGCATCCACGCGCTTGCCGGCGACCTGCTCCGGCGACATGTAATCCGGCGTGCCCATGGATGGCATGAGCGGCCCGATGGTGATTTTGCGCGATGCCCCGCCGCGTGCGATGCCGAAATCCATGAGGCGCAGGGTGCCGTCCCGGCAAATCATGATGTTGCCGGGCTTCAAATCGCGGTGGACCACCTTGTGCTCGTGCATGTGCTGGAGCGCGTCGCATACCAGGCTCGCGATTTTGAGCGAGTCCTTTTCCGGCAGCGGCCGCAGGGCGTTGAGCAGGTGGGCCAGCGTGCAGCCGCTCAGATACTCGGTCACCAAGTAAGGCCGGCTTTTCCGGCCTTCGACCGCGATGAACCGGAGCAAGAACGGGTGGTTGAGGGCAAGACCAATTTCCTCCTCGCGTTGGAAGCGCGAGTAAAACGCCGGGTCGCTTTCATACTGCAGATGCGGCACTTTTACGGCGACGGTTCGGTCCTCGTCGCGCGCGTCCCGCGCCCGGTACACGGTGCCCATGCCGCTGCGGCCGATCACGTCCTCGATGATGAAGCGGTCATCCAACCGATGGCCGGCGCCAAACTCCGGTTGGAACGCCTGCTGATCGGGCACATGGTAGTCCGGCACGTCGCGGCAACTCGCGAGTTCGTCAAGCGGACGATGTTCCGTTTCTTTCATGTCTCCAGCTTCGCACGGCTCCGCGAAAACCACGTCATCAAAAGGGAAGTCTCCGGCATCAAAAAAACATCAATGCCGATTTATGTTTTCGTGCCTTGAGGAAGCGCAAAAAGCGGATGGATTTTTGCATCCCTTCATCGCCGGCTGGCAGGACGTCCCGGCGTCTGCCAATTGCGATCCTTGAGTCGCTTGAACAGCCGCAGCAACGGGGATATAAACATCCATGCGAAAATTGGCAGCACCAGCGTACTGCCAATTGCCATCACGACCATGATTGAAACATCTAGAATTTTCATATGAATCAGAGTTTGTCCAACGCCAGATTTAATTTGAGCACGTTGACACGGGTCTCACCGAAAATGCCCCACTGCGGCCGTTCGGTGAACTGGCTCACGAGCACGGTGATTTTGTCCACGCCCAGGCCGCGCGAGGCGGCGACGCGGGCGATTTGTAATTGCGCCGCTTCCGGGCTGATGTGCGGGTCCAGTCCGCTGGCCGAGGCAAACACCATGTCGGCGGGCACGACCGTGTTCGTCGGCAGATTGTTGCCGCTGATGAACGCGGCGATGTTGTTCATCACGTTGGTCTGAAGCGCGCCGCTGGTCGGACCGAGGTTGCTGCCGCCCGATGCGACGATGCCGGAGGCGCTGCTCCCGTAGGTGCAGGCCGACGGGCGTGGCCAGAAATAATTCGTCCCGGTGAACTGCTGCGCGAGCAGTTCCGAGCCGACGATTTTTCCGTCGCGCACGACGAGACTGCCGTTGGCCCTGTCCTTGAACGCGACTTGGGCGATCACGGTTATGACAATCGGATAAGCGATGCCGGCGAAGACCGCCCAGACGAGCGTCTGGCGGATGGATTGAACGAGGAGTTTGATCATAAATTTCCTTTCAGTTGAGCATCGGCGGACATCAAGGCGCCAGGTGGACCAACACCAGCAACATATCAATCAGCTTGATGAATATGAACGGCACGATGATGCCGCCGATGCCATAAATGAGCATGTTGTTGCGAAGAATCACCGCCGCGCCGAGCGGTTTGTATTTCACGCCCCTCAACGCCAGTGGAATCAGCGCCACGATGATGAGCGCGTTGAAAATCACCGCGGCGAGAATCGCGCTTTGCGGCGAGTGCAAATACATGATGTTCAATTTGTCGAGCGGGCCGCGGCCGCCGGCGGTGGTGGCGTAAAGCAAACCGAACATTGCCGGAATGATCGCGAAGTATTTGGAAACGTCGTTGGCGATGCTGAACGTCGTCAGCGCGCCGCGCGTCATCAACAGTTGTTTTCCGATTTCGACGACTTCGATGAGCTTGGTGGGATTGCTGTCGAGGTCCACCATGTTGCCGGCTTCGCGCGCAGCTTGCGTGCCGGTGTTCATCGCCACGCCAACGTCGGCTTGCGCCAATGCGGGCGCATCGTTCGTGCCGTCGCCGATCATTGCGATCAATTTGCCGCCTTCCTGTTCCTGGCGGATGCGGGCCAGTTTGTCCTCCGGTTTCGCCTGCGAAATGAAATCGTCCACGCCGGCTTCGGCGGCGATGGCGGCGGCGGTCAGCGGATTGTCGCCGGTGACCATTATGGTTTTGATGCCCATCTTGCGCAGTTGCGCAAAGCGTTCCTTGATGCCGCCCTTCACGATGTCCTTGAGATAAATGACGCCGAGCGCGCGGCCGCCATCGGCGACGAGCAATGGCGTTCCGCCCAGACGTGCAATCTCATCCACCTTCTCCATCACGGCCTTGTCCACCTTGCCGCCGTTTCCCTTCACGTAGTTGGCCACGGATTCAGCCGCGCCCTTGCGGATGCAACGAATTGGTTTGGAGTCGGTCTTTACCGACTTCGCAACGGCAATGCCGCCCGCGGGAATGACATCCGTTTCGTGACTCTTGGCCGCTGGCGCGTGGCGCTCGTCGTAAAGATCCACGCCGCTCATCCGCGTTTGCGCGGTGAAGGGAATAAATGTTGCGAAAGTTTCCGCGACTTCGCGCCCGCGCAGCCCGTATTTCTCCTTGGCGAGCACGGCAATCGAACGGCCCTCCGGAGTTTCGTCGGCGAGCGAGGCGAGCTGCGCGGCGTCGGCGAGTTCCTCCAGCTTGACGCCGGGCGCGGGAATAAATTCCGTCGCCTGCCGGTTGCCCAGCGTGATCGTGCCGGTTTTGTCCAGCAGCAATACGTCCACGTCGCCCGCCGCTTCCACCGCGCGACCGCTGGTAGCCAGAACATTCCGGCGCATTAAACGGTCAATCCCCGCGATGCCGATGGCGCTCAACAATCCGCCGATCGTCGTCGGAATGAGACACACGACGAGCGCGAGCAGCACCGGAATCGAAGTCAGCACCACGCCTTTTTGGCCGGCTTGGGCCTCGTTGTAATGCGCGTACGGCGGGAGGACGAACACCACGACGATGAACAGCAAGGTGAGGCTGACGAGCACGATGTTCAGCGCGATTTCGTTCGGCGTCTTTTGCCGGCGCGCGCCTTCGATCATCGAGATCATCCGGTCCAAAAACGAATTGCCAGCCTCGGCGGTGACCCGCACGACGATGCGGTCGCTCAACACTTTCGTGCCGCCGGTGACGGCGCTGCGGTCGCCGCCGCTCTCGCGAACGACCGGCGCGGATTCTCCGGTGATGGCGGATTCATCCACCGTGGCGATGCCGTCGACAATTTCGCCGTCGGCGGCGATGATTTCGCCGGCTTCGCACACGAACAGTTCGCCGATTTTCAACTCATTGCTGTTGATTTGGACCTCCTTGCCGTTGGCGAGTTTGCGCGCGGTGGTTTTGGTCCGCATTTTGCGCAGCGCTTCGGCTTGGGCCTTGCCGCGGCCTTCGGCCATCGCCTCGGCGAAGTTGGCAAAGAGGCAGGTGAACCACAGCCAGAAACAAATCTGGACGTTGAACAGGTTGTACTGGCCCGGCAGGAATAAAATAATCGTCGTCCAGATCGAGCCGAGGTACACGACGAACATGACGAGGTTTTTGATTTCGTCCTTGGGATGCAATTTTTTGAACGAATCAATCACCGCCTGCTTGAACAGCTCGGAATATTTGAATTCAACTTTGGTGCTCATAATTTTGGTCTGAAATGGTTGCGCTAAAAAATCCGGCCCTGCAGCATCAGCCCGTGCTCAACGATCGGCCCCAGGCACATGGCCGGGAAAAACGTCAGCGCGGCAACGATCAAAATGACGCCTAACAGCGCGCAGGCGAACGTGAGTCCGTGCGTCGGCAGCGTTCCCGGCGAGGCAGGCACGGTTTTCTTGGCGGCGAAATGCCCGGCGATGGCCAGCACCGCGAGCGCGACGCCGAAGCGGCCGATGAACATCGCGGCGCCGAGCGTCAGGTTGTAGAAGAGCGTGTTGGCATTCAGTCCAGCGAAGGCGCTGCCGTTGTTATTAGCGGACGAGGCGTAGGCGTAGAAAATTTCGCTCAAGCCATGCGGGCCGGCGTTGTTCAAACTCGAAAGACCGGTCGGAACGCTGCACGCCAACGCCGAACCGAGCAGAATCAGAAAATTCGGGATCAGAATTCCCACCACGGCCCAGGTCGCCTCCCACGCGCCGATTTTCTTGCCGAGATATTCCGGCGTGCGCCCGACCATCAGCCCGGCGATGAAGACTGTGATCAAAACGTGCATGAAGATTCCGTAAAGCCCCGCGCCGACGCCGCCAAAAACGATGCAGCCGAGCATCATGTTCCACAGCGGCATGAGACCGGCGAGCGGTGTGAAACTGTCGTGCATCGAATTGACCGCGCCGCAGGAAGTGCCGGTGGTGGCGACCGCGAACAGCACGCTGTTCATCACGCCGAGGCGCTGTTCCTTGCCTTCCATCAGCGGATGAACACCGGCCAGAACGGGATTTGGTTGCGACTCGGCCCACCACGCCACCGTGAACGCGCCGATGAACAGCGTGAGCATCACACCGAACAACAGCCGCGCGTGACGTGCGTCGCCGACGAGCAGGCCAAAGGCATAGACGAGCGCGGCAGCGAGCAGCACCATGCTCAACAGCTCGACGAAATTGCTGAACGGCGTGGGATTCTCAAACGGATGCGCGCTGTTCTGGCCGTAGAAGCCGCCTCCGTTGGTGCCAAGCTGCTTGATCGCGATTTGCGACGCTGCCGGGCCGACGGGGATGGATTGCGCGTCCACGCTCGCGTTCACCATCACGGGAACGTTGGTCATGATCGGCTGGCCTTTGGCGTCAACTTGCGGCACGTCCACCATCACGGCGACGCCATTTTCCATCACCGGTTTTCCGTTGGCGTCCAACTTCGCTGATGACACGGTCACCTGAATATTCGTCGTCACGACATTCCCCTTGTCGTCGGTCTTTTGGATTTGCGTGGTGTACGGCTCGACCAGGTTGGCGTTCGCGTACGGTTTGAAATTCTGGACCACGCCCTGGCTGACGAGCACGAGCGCGACCAGGACCGAGAGCGGCATCAGGATGAAAACCGTCGCGCGCGTGAGGTCCGCCCAAAAATTACCGAGCGTCTTCGAGGAGGCGCGTTTCAATCCGCGCGCCACGGCGACGAGGATGGCGATGCCGGTGGCGGCGCTGAGAAAATTGTGGACCGCCAGCCCGGCCATCTGCGTGAGATAGCTCATCGTGTTTTCGCCGGAATACGCCTGCCAGTTGGTGTTGGTGACGAAGCTGACGGCGGTGTTCAACGCCAGCGCCCACGGCACGTTCGGGAACTTCTGCGGGTTCAGCGGCAGCCAGGCTTGCGTCATTTGCAGCGCCATGAGCGAGAGCAACCCGACCACATTGAAAATCAGCACGCCGAGGAAATACCGTTTCCAAGACATTTCTTCGTCCGGCGAAATACCGCTGAGTTTGTAAATGAGTTTTTCAACGGGCTGAAGCACCGGATGCAGAAAAGTTTTTTCGCCTCGAAACACCTTCGCCATGAACCGGCCCAGCACCGGCGTCAATCCGACGAGCAATCCGAACAACAACACGATCTGAATAATTTCATTCCATTTCATGCCGCAACCATGCGCGCGAAATGGCGGACGGGATAATCAAAAGCGTGTCGCAGAGCATTAAAACGGCATTAAGTCTGGCGGGCAAATGCGTCCGCCTTTGCTGGCTGGAGCGTGTTCAAAGCCGCTTCATCCGACGAAAGGCCTCCAAGCTCGAACACCACGCAAACTCCCGCCCCGAGGCCGTTTCGGCGAAAGTAATTGGGGGTGTATGAGCACCTTTTCCTCTCCGAGGCCGGGTTCACCGTTTTTTGTTTTCCTTGGATGCTTGACGAGCTTTGCGCGGATGTTCACTGTGGACGCCCAACAGGCCGGCGTTCCGGCTTGGCAAATTTATTATGAGCGAAGCACACAATCAGTTTAACAGCCTGCAACATTTCGATCTCGGTACCGGCCGCGAGGGACATTTCCATTCGCTGCCCGCGCTGGAAAAAGCCGGCGTCGGCCCGATCTCGAAATTGCCGGTGTCCATCCGCATCGTGCTGGAATCGGTGCTGCGCAATTGCGACGGCAAACGCGTGAGCGAAGCCGCCGTCCGCGCGCTCGCCAACTGGAAGCCGAACGAGCCGCGCACGGAGGAAATCCCGTTCGTCGTCGCGCGCATCGTCCTGCAGGATTTTACCGGCGTGCCGCTGCTCGTGGATTTGGCCGCGATGCGCAGCGCTGTCGCCAAGCTCGGCAAGAATCCCAAGATCATCGAACCGCTCGTGCCGGTGGACCTGGTGGTGGATCATTCGGTGCAGGTCGATTTTGCGGGCAACGCCGCCGCCTTGCAGCAAAACCTCGATCTGGAATTCACGCGCAACCGCGAGCGCTACCAGTTTTTGAAATGGGGCATGCAGGCGTTTGACACTTTCAAAGTGGTGCCGCCTGGCATCGGCATCGTGCATCAGGTCAATCTGGAATATCTCGCCAAGGGCGTGCTGAACGCGGGCGGTGTTTATTATCCCGACACGCTGGTCGGCACGGACTCGCACACGACGATGATCAACGGCATCGGCATTGTCGGGTGGGGCGTGGGCGGCATTGAAGCCGAAGCCGGCATGTTGGGCCAGCCGGTTTACTTCCTCACGCCCGACGTGGTTGGCGTGCATTTGACCGGCGCGCTGCGCGAAGGCGTCACCGCCACCGATCTCGCCCTGACCTTCACGCAACTGATGCGCAAGACGAAGGTGGTCGGCAAGTTCGTGGAATTTTTCGGCCCCGGCGCGGCGGCGTTGCCCGTGGTGGACCGCGCGACCATCGCAAACATGGCGCCCGAATACGGAGCCACGATGGGCTTTTTCCCGATTGACGAGGAATGCACGAACTACCTCCGCGCCACCGGCCGCACCAACGGCGATTGCAAGCTCTACGAAAATTATTACCGCGTGCAAGGGTTGTGGGGCATGCCGCAACTCGGTGACATTGAATACTCGCAGATCGTCGAGCTGGACCTCGCGACCATCCGGCCCAGTGTCGCCGGGCCGAAACGGCCGCAGGACCGGATCGAATTGCCGAATCTGCGCCGTGAGTTTTTCAGCGCGCTGCAACGGCCCGTCACCGAAAACGGATTTGGGAAGACGCGCCAAGATGCCGCCAAGTTCGTGAAGGTGGAAACTACAGCCAAGAAGAAGGCGAAAGTCGGCACCGGATCGGTATTGATCGCGGCGATCACGAGCTGCACCAACACGTCGAATCCGAGCGTGATGCTCGCCGCGGGGTTGCTCGCAAAGAATGCCGTGGAAAAAGGCCTCTCTGTGAATCCGGCGGTGAAGGCCTCGCTTGCGCCTGGCTCGCGCGTCGTCACCGATTATCTCAAAAAGACGAATCTCCAAAAATACCTCAACAAGCTCCGATTCAACCTCGTGGGCTACGGTTGCACGACGTGCATCGGCAATTCCGGCCCGCTCGACGCCGCCATAGAGGATGCGGTGGTCAAGAATGATCTGGTCGCCGCCAGCGTGCTGTCCGGCAACCGCAACTTTGAGGCGCGCGTCCATCAGAACATCAAGGCGAACTTCCTCATGTCGCCGCCGTTGGTGGTCGCCTTCGCGCTCGCGGGCCGCGTGGACATTGATCTGAGTTGCGAACCGCTCGGCAACGACCGGGAAGGCAAGCCGGTGTATCTCGCCGACCTGTGGCCGACGCTGCAGGAAGTGCGCGAGGCGATGGAATCCGCGCTCAAGCCGGAAGTTTTTCGAAAACTTTACAAGGATTTCGCCGCACAAAATCCGAAGTGGAACGAAATCCCTTCGTCTGTCGGCAACGTATACGAGTGGGACCGCCAGTCCACCTACATCCAGGAGCCGCCGTTCTTCGAAAATTTCTCGCTTCAGCCCGGCGCCATCCGGCCCATCACCGGCGCGCGGGCGCTGGCGATTTTTGGCGACAGTGTGACCACCGATCACATCTCGCCCGCGGGTGCGATCAAGAAAAGTTCGCCCGCCGGAAAATTCCTCCTCGAACACGGCGTCGCGTTCGAGGATTTCAACAGCTACGGCTCGCGGCGTGGCAATGACCGGATCATGACCCGCGGCACCTTCGCCAATGTGCGGATCAAAAACCTGATGCTCGGCGGCAAGGAAGGTGGCGACACCGTTTTTCTGACAAAGACCCAGGCTTCGGCTCCAGCTCCGGTTTCGATTTACGATGCCGCAATGGAATACCAAAAGGCAGGCACCCCGCTGGTCGTGATCGCGGGCCAGGAATACGGCACGGGCTCGAGCCGCGACTGGGCGGCCAAAGGCACCGCGCTGCTCGGCGTGAAAGCCGTGGTCGCGCAGAGTTTTGAACGCATCCACCGC
>Ga0209698_10000312_pt1 | contig 54416 bp, 49 predicted proteins | sample LitLauG_LLR_2012_FD_187203 | JGI IMG/M metagenome (GOLD analysis project Ga0209698, IMG submission 187203) | Freshwater sediment microbial communities from Pennsylvania, USA - Little Laurel Run_MetaG_LLR_2012 (SPAdes) (version 2) | ecosystem: Environmental > Aquatic > Freshwater > Creek >...
GGCCGATGTGCTAGCCCCTGATAACAGCGGCAATATCTACGGCACCACTGGCAGCACCGCGTTTATCATTCATCCCAACGCCACGTCTACCACGTTTGTAACCTTACCCTTTTCGCAGGCGTTCGGAATCGCGGTGGACAACGTTAAAAAGCGCGTCTACTTCTCCGATTTTTTCGGGCAGCAGATCGTCGTCTACAGCACGGCGGGCGCTCTCCTCCACACCATTCACAACTAAACGGAGAAAGAAAAAGTAGCTCTCATAAAGAAAGCTCTCAGCTTTCGGGAAGAGCCCAAGAAGTTCCTCCGCGACTACTGTGTGACGTGTCCGAGGGGTTCCGTGTGACACTTGTCACGCGGCATTGTGTCGATTTTGCTCTGCTGAGAACTGAAAGCTGCGAGCTGAGAACTCAAATCACCCGCAGAAACTTACGCGCCTGCTCTAGTTCCGGGAACGACTTTTCCTCCGCCAGAAACTCCCGCGAATGCACGCATCTCCGGCTCCCCCGAAGTCGAACCGGGTGCTTCAGGTGCAGCATCTCGTGAAACAGGATGTATTCGACGGCATAGCGCGGCACGCGCGGGTGGTCGAAAACGCGGCTGATGACGATGGCGTTATGCGCGGGATCGTAGTGGCCGAGGCTGCGGCGGGCGTGGTTCCGGCTCCAGGTAAGTTGCGGACGTCCCATGAGTCCGTGGAAGAAGCGGCGGTTGAGGTCGTCGAAGATTTCCTCCAGATGGTAATGGTGGCCGCGGGCGGAGTGGATGTGCTTGCGTCCGCGCATCTGGCGGACCAGCCTGGCCTTGGCGGCAACATCATGGCCAGCGACATAGCGGCGGTAACGAGCGCTCTGCGTGCGATCGACCGGTTTGCGATAAAGCTTGGCCAGCAGGATGTGGGCGATCGAGTGCAGCACCGGTTCGGGAGCGCCTTCCAGCAGGTCTGAGAGCCGGATGTAGAGTTCTCCCTGGCGCAGGCGGATCGTGTTGTTAATGGAGACAAAAGAATAAAACCGTACGTGCATCGGCGGTGCGGGTGTGTGAGGTCGCAGTTCGCGATAGGCCTCGTAGAAAATTTGCGCGAGCTTTGCAGACACCTTCACCGAAGATTAGCACGAGGCAGCGACCGTAGCGATACCGTCCGCACAAAGCATGAACCGCGAAGGCCACAAAAAGATCACGAAGTCTTTTGATCTCCGACTCTCCTTCGTGTACCTTCGTGTCCTCCGTGGTTAAAGGCCTTCGCCAAACTGACCCGCGACCCCCGCTCCTATCTTCCTTGACAGCCCCAGCCTATCTTCTTATTGTTGCTGATCTGATGGTTGCCAAACGCCCATGAACATCATTAAAGCCACCAAGAAGTTTGAAGACTGGCTACGCCTGCACATCCGCATCGTCGAGCCCGACCTGCGGTTCAAGCACGAGCAGATGGCCGCGGCCCTTTTTCCGTTTTTCCGCGCAACTTTCTACCGCTGGTTGCAACTATGGCCGGAGCAGTGTTCAAACCTGGATCGGGTGCCGCATATTCTGTCGGTCGGCGATCTGCACGTCGAGAACTTCGGCACCTGGCGAGACACTGACGGGCGTCTGATCTGGGGAGTGAACGATTTTGATGAAGCATGTTTGTATCCCTACACCATGGATCTGGTGCGGCTGGCGACGAGTGCGTTGTTGGCGACACGGGCCGAACATCTGACCATGAAGCCGAAGGAGGCAGCGGCCGCGATTCTGGAGGGCTACGAACGTGCCATGGAGACGGGAGGGCGTCCCTTTGTGTTGGGCGAGAGCCACGGGTGGTTGCGGGCGATCGCGGAGAGCAAACTGCGCGATCCGGTCGTGTTTTGGCAAAAAATGGACGCGCTCCCAACGCTAAAGGGAGAGATCCCCGAGAGCGCCCGCGAGGCGATTGAACATTTGTTGCCGGAGCGCGGCCTCCCCTACCGCCTGGCGCCACGCCGGGCGGGCCTCGGAAGCCTGGGGCATCTGCGGTTGGTGGCGATTGCGGAATATAAGGGCGGACGCGTTGCCCGGGAAGCAAAGGCGCTGACGCCATCGGCAATGCAGTGGCTGAACCCAAAGCTGCCGGCGGAGATTCTGTATGCGGTGATCCTGCGCCGGGCGGTACGCTGCCCCGATCCGTATGTTCAGTTGCGTGGGCACTGGCTGGTGCGGCGGCTGTCGCCGCATTGTTCGCGCATCGAACTGGAGGCGCTCGGAACCGGCCGGGAAGAATGCCGCCTGCTGGAGGCGATGGGGAGAGAGACGGCGAATATACATCTGGGAACGGTAGAAAAGCGGCGGGCGATCTTGAAAGACTTGCGCGGGCGAAAAGGCAACTGGCTGCTAGGAGCGGCACAGGCCATGGCCGGCGCCATGGAGAAAGATTGGCATGTTTGGAGGGAGCGCCGGCAGAGCTAGATTCCGCCGGCGCCTTATTGCAGTGACAGTCCGTGCGGGGACTCGGGTTGGTTGGAGATGTGAAATTCCATTGCGTGCGGCTGGTTTTCAGCTCCGATCGTGATCAAGGCGTCGAGAATGGATTCGAGGTTGGCGGCGGAACCCGACCAGACCCGGGAAAACGACTCACGATGCACCGCCAATTCGCCGACCAGCCGCCCCACCGCGTGCGGACCGAGATCGAAGTCGGCCAGGTTCGGGTCGCTGCTAATGGGCAGCGGAGGATAGCGTGACGGCGGCAGGCGCAGGCTGGCCTGGGTCAACCAGTGCGCGATCAGCGTCTTGAGATGTTGCCGGCAGCACACGCTCTTCATGTCCTTCTGCGATGCCAAAGACGAATGCCAGGAGAGGATCTTCAGGCGATCCAGCCAGCGGTTCTCGATCACCAGGAACCATCCCGTGTGGCGAAAAGTGTCGAGGCCGCAAACCGAGCACGGCGAGCGCTTGGTGATGGCGTAACTCATCGTGGGAAAGTCCATGGTTGGGTATTTCACTGACGCCCCCTTTTGAACATCAGCAGGCACTGCCAGTCGCGCGCGTCAGGAATCGTGGACCCATTCGCCCGTTAAGCGGGACGGTAAGCATCCCGAGGGTGGTGTCGAAACGCAACGTAAAGTGAGACGAGCAGGCGTCGCACAGCCAGAAGTGCTCCCGCCGCCGCACCTTCCGCCGGTTGCCATCGAAAGCGGCGCCAAGTTCGGAAGGAAACGTTTCCGCCAGGAACAGCTTGCCTTCGCGCAGCGAACGGAAAGGAACTGTGCACGCGGGGTTCGCGCATTTGTGCAGCATAGGCTGGATTCCAATCTTCTCTTCGGTACAACCTTGGCCAGAGAGATTCCACCGACAATGCACGCGATAGGCCGAACCGGTGCGGGGCAGGTTAGAAGCAATGAACTTGTAGATACAGTGGGTTAGATGTCGAGAAAGTGGTCGGCATTGCTCTGCGCCGGGTGGTGCTGACGGAGAGCGGTCTGGGCCGACGAATAATCGTCACAGAAACACCAAACATTTCAGTGGTGATGGGGACCGCCAGTTGGCGGGACAGTAAGACTGAGTTTGCCCTGTGGCGTAATTCCCGATACATTCGAACTGGCCGGGAAACACCAACCCCATGATCCATTCGTCATTTTGTCGAATCTTTCTGTCGGCACTCTATCTGCTGATTCTCGCCGCAACCCTGCATGGCGAAAACACTTCGCCCCCGTGGGAGGCCCCGGCATTCTCTGCTGCACCCAAGGATATCGCGGCGGCGGCCGCAGCCATCAAGGCGCAGAAATTCGCCAATGTAACCGTGCTGACAGAAGAACGGCACGTGGTTTTCGATTCCGAGGAGCGGACAACCTCGACCGTGCGCATCGTCTACCGTATTGAAACCAAGGAAGCTTTGGGCAATTGGGACACGGCCAAAGCAACCTGGTCCCCATGGCGGCAGAAAAGACCCCAGATTCGCGCCCGCGTCATCGCGCCCGATGGAACTGTAGCCATCCTCGATCCCAAGGTCCTGACTGAATCTCCCCAACACGATCAGCGTCCCGAAATCTACGAGGATCAACGCTCTTACTCAGGTCCCTTGCCCGCCGTCGGCATTGGCTCGATCGTGGAAAAGGAAACAGTCTGGGAAGATACCGCGCCCATGAATAACTACGGGATCATGCGGCGTTCTTATGTAGGTTACTCCGATCCCTTGTTGCATGAAGTGGTTGAGATCCTGGCGCCAGCCTCCGTTCCCATGCAATACAAACTTCGCAAAGCGCCTGACTTCAAAGTGACGCGCAGCGAAAATAGCGGCATCGTCACCTTGCGGTTTGAGCTGGGAGCAACCGACGCCCTCGAAAATCAAGAGAGAGACCTGCCCTCGGACGTCGAGAATTGGCCGAGTATTGACTATTCCACGGGGAGATCCTGGAACGCGGTTGCCCAGGGCTATTACAAGGACATCGAAAGCGCAATCCGTCCCGGAGACGTCGGCTCGTTGCTGGAGGGTACGGCTGGGTTGAAACGTCCGGATCTCCTGCGGCGTCTGGTGACCAATCTGCACCAGAAAGTCCGCTACACCGGGCTCGAGTTCGGTTCCTCTGCACTGATTCCCCATCCCTCGGGCGACACGCTGAAGAGCGGCTACGGTGATTGCAAGGACAAGGCGATTGTGCTCGTTTCCGCGCTCCAGGCCGCGGGCATTCCAGCCCAGTTGGCGTTGCTCGAAACCCGCGGCGACACCGATGTTAGTCCCGAACTGGCCGGAATCGGCATCTTCGACCACGCCATCGTTTACATCCCCGGGGGACCTGGCACCTGGATCGACGCTACCGCCGAGTATTTCGAGCCCGGCGACTTGCCCTGGAGCGATCAAGGAAGATTCGCGCTGTTGGTTGCCCCCGAGAGCAAACAACTGGTGCAGACGCCGATCAACACTCCGTCAGAAAACGCACAGAACATTAGCCGCGATTTCACCCTGGCCGAATACGGCCCGGCGCATGTCGTCGAGGTCTTTCATTCTACCGGCGAGGAATCCGCAGTTCTGCGGTACCGCTATGGACTGGCGGAGAACAAAGAGACACGGGAAGGCTTGGAACGCTATGTCAAGAACAACCTCCTCGCCGACGCTCTTACCAATGAAGAACACACCTCGGGGTCCGATCTGACCAAGCCCTTTGAATTGAAGCTCGAAGTTGCAAAAGGAAAACGCGGATTGTCCGATCTGACCAACGCCGTGGTCGCCATTCGCACGGATGGTCTCTTGTGGGGCTATCCCGACTTCGTGTTGTCCGACGACGGAACCGACAAACCCGACAATCCCGGCTGGAAGCCCCGCAAGAATGATCTTGAGGTGCAGCCATTCGCTACGGAATGGCGGTATACGATCGTGCCGCCTCCGGGCTTTGGCGCCCCCGTGCTCCCCAAGGATGAGGATCGGCCCCTCGGTCCGGCCAAGCTTACGCAACACTACCAACTCGAAACCAGTGGCGCGGTGACGGCCGTCTGGCGCTTCGACTCGGTTAAGTCTCGTTACACTCCGGATGAACTGAAGGCGCTGCGGCAAGCTGTGCACACCCTGGTCAATGCCAACGCCGTGCTCATCGCGTTTCCCCAAAAAGGCGCGGCGCTGCTCGCTCAAGGCAAGGCCCGTGAATCCCTCGCAGCCTATGCCGATCTGGTTAAACTTCACCCCGACGAGGGGCTGCACCACATTCAGATCTCCCGCGCCCTGCTGGACGCCGGTTTCGGCGAGGAAGCCCGCAAAGAGACCCGGCGTGCCACGGAACTCGACCCGAAGAACGCGCTCGCCTGGAGTTCGCTAGGCTGGATCCTGGAGCATGACGCGATCGGCCGTCGCTTTGGCAAAGGGTTCGATTTCAGCGCGGCCGTCGCGGCCTATCGAAAAGCCATCGATCTCGATCCGAAAGAATGGACCAACTACGCCGACCTCGCGATTCTGTTGGAGCACGATGCTGTGGGTGAGCGCTACTCCGCGGAAGCCAAGCTCGATGAGGCCGCCGCCGAGTACCGTGCCTTGAAGGAGGTCAACAAGGAGAAGGGCGAGAGCTACGACGACAATTTACTCTATGTCTTGTTCTACGCGCATAAATGGGATGAAGTTCTCCAGCTTTGCGGTTCTCTGCCGTCGAGCGCAACCCGCCACGGCGTAGCGCTGGCCGCAATTACCGCTCGCGACGGTTCGGAATCTGCCCTGACCGAGGCGCGGCGCCGGGAGTCCGGCGAAAGCGACCGCAGCAACATTCTGCTGGCAGCGGGCAATCTGCTCATCCATTTGCGGATGTATCCTCGCGCCCTCGAGCTTTTGAATGCCGCCGCCACCGGGCAAGAGAACAGCTCGCAACTGCGCGGGCGCATTGAATTGATGCACGCGGTCCGTCCGTATGAGGAAGTCCTTTTCCCCGAAACCGATCCAAGAAGAGTCGTGCAGCAGTTTTATTTATTCCTTCTCGATCCGCGCGCCAAACCTGAGGAGATGTTCCGCTTCACGGAATCGTTTCCCGCGGATCGGAAGGATGAGGCGGAGAAAACCGGCAGAAGCGCAAGTCTGCTTCGCAAGACCCTCGTCGGAGAGGGCATCGCTTTGCCAGTGGCGCGCGACATTATTCTGTCGAACCTGCAAATGACGGTCGAAGGCGACGCATCATCGGGGTTTCGCATCCGTGCGCGCGGCATGGGAGACAAACCGCAGACCATGCTGGTCGCGCGCGCTCCTGCCGGCTTTAAGCTCGTCGCCCTGGACAACGATGTGGACATGGTCGGCGTAGAGGTGCTGCACCGGTTGGCCGCGCAAGATCTGAAGGGTGCGAAGATCTGGCTGGATTGGGCGCGCGAGGAAGCAACGTTGAACTCCGGCGACGATCCGTTGAGCGGCGCGGTTTTCCCGCGTTTTTGGACGCGCGGGGACGATGCCGATCCCCAAAAAATGCGGCTGGCGGCGCTCGCGTTACTCGCGCATTCCTCCGCCATCGCCGACTATCTCGGCGAATTGAAATCCGCCCGGGCCCAGTTCCAGCCGCGAGCCAAAGATCCCGACTCTCTACGGCTCGATTTGCTGCTGGCCCATGCCGCTACCAAGCTGCGCGACTGGAATCTGTTGTTCGAGGCATCGTCTCGTCTTATCGCAGCCAGTCCGGCATCGGACACCGCCTTGCGCTTCGCAGTCACGGCCAGCGTGTTTACTAAGAACTGGGACACTGGCCAAAAAGCGATCGCGGCGCGGTTTGAGCGTATCCCCGACGATCTGACGGCGGTGCGCTCCTCCGCCCAACTCGCCGAGGGCAAGGCGGATTTCGTCCAGGTGCGGACGATTCTTCGTCCCCTGATCGACAACAACCGCGCCACCATGAACGACTTTAACGAGTACACATGGAATGCGCTTTTCGTAGGCAAGGTCACCGAGGAAGACGTCGCGCTCCTGCAACGGGCGATCGCCAACAAATCCGACAGCTCTTACGCCGAGGTCCATACTCTGGCGTGTCTCTACGCGGATATGGGCAAAACTAAAGAAGCCCGCGAACTTCTCTTGCGAGCCATGGATTCCGGGGGCTTTGAGGAGCCCAATGAGCCCATCTGGTTCGGCTTCGGCCGCATTGCCGAGGACTATGGCCTGCCCGCCGTCGCGCTCTCACTGTACCAGCGAGTCGCCAAGACGCCGGACGACGATTTCCCCACCTCGACCTACAACCTGGCGCGGCTCCGCGAAAAGCTGCTTCTAGCGGGGACAAAACCTTCGCCATAGCGGCCCGTGGTGTCAGGCCGATTTGTAGCAGGGTATGCCTTCAGGCATACCGTAAGCGCCGTGTTATGAATACGCCTTTAGGCGCTGGTTTTGGGTGCTGGATAGTTTCGCGAGAGGCTCCTAGTGCACGATCCACGCCGAGGCAGCAGCGAGAATGCCGCCGGCCGCGAGCAGCAGCCCGAAATGCCAGAAGATGCGCCGGCCTGAAAGTAGCGTGATCGATGTGATCACCAGGGCAATCTCCAGGAAGACTTCGCCCAGATCGAAGCGGTTGGCTTTGCGGCCCGTGAGCCCGAATTCCGCTTCGAGTTCGTGTGCCGTGCCTTCGAGCTCCTTCTTCTCGTCCTTGTACTTCTCGGATTCGGCGCGGACTCTTTCCTGCAGCTTGGAGGCGCCCTCGGCGTCCTTGGAGGCGACCACTCCAGCCAGATCGGCGAACAACTCATCGGTGTGGAGGCGGGTATTCTTGGCCTGGTAGTAGCTCCACTGGTCGGTGACCTTGTTCTGCAAAATGATTTCCTCGGTGTGGGTGCGATGGCCAAGCAGCGACACCGTCGCCACCAGGACGGCCAGCACCGCCATGGTGAGGGTGATGGGGGCAAGATCGGGATGTTCCCGGGCGTGTTCAGCCTGCTCGTGCAACTCGTGCAGTTCGTCGCTCATGTTGTCGGGCTCCAGGTATTGGCTCATGGAATGCGCCGCAAGCCGGGCTGCAGGGTGCTCGCGACAAACTATGAGGATAAACCAAGTTGTATGTTCTCCGATCACTGCAATGACGACTTTTTTTTCCCCCGCCAGCGGTGGATCTGGGCGACAGGGGAGGGAGGAGAAAATTTCCGCGCCTCTAAGGGTTCCCGGGGGATGCGTGGCCATTTGTTAAAGGACTCTTAATTTTGCAATCGGCACCAAAGATATCTTTCGCGGCGAGTTGGAAAGGTGCTAGTTTCTTGCTGCGGCACAAACTTATGCAGGCTAATGAATACGATCTGGTAGTTATCGGAAGCGGTCCGGCGGGACAAAAGGGCGCGATTTGCGCGGCGAAGATGCGCAAGAAAGTCGCCATCATCGACCGGCGGCTGACCATGGGAGGAGTTTGCGTTCATACCGGGACGATCCCGAGCAAGGTGATGCGCGAGGCCGTGCTCTATCTCAGCGGCTTGCGGCAACGTTCTTTCTACGGACGCGGCTACGTAGTGAAAGACCGGATCATGATGTCGGACCTGGTGCTGCGGGCGATGGCGGTGATGACCCGCGAAGTGGATGTCATCAAGGCGCAACTGCGGCGGAACTATGTGACCGCGCTCGAAGGGGACGCGCACTTTGCCGATCCGCACACGATCGAGATCGTAACCGAAGATGGAGTGCAACAGGTCCTCGGCGAGAAGATCCTGATCTCCTGCGGCACGCGGCCGGCGCACATCGACGGGATTCCGGTAGATGGCAGGCGCATCTTCGATTCGGACCAGGTGCACTGCCTGGAGGAGATACCGCGAGAGCTGATTGTGGTGGGAGCGGGGATTATCGGGCTCGAATATGCGTCGATGTTTGCGGCGCTGGGGGTGAAAGTGACGCTGCTCGACCAGCGTCCAACCCTGCTGGATTTTGTGGACCGCGAAATCATCGAGAGTTTGTGTTTCCAGTTGCGGCAACTGGGAACCGTTTTTCGCCTTGGCGAGAGAGTGGTTTCGGTGGGCTTTGACGAGGAGCGGGACAAGGTTTTTGCGGCGCTGGAGAGCGGGAAGAAGGTTCGCGGACAGGCCCTCCTCTATACGATCGGACGGCAGGCCAACAGCGACAAGCTGAAGATCGATGCCGCGGGGCTGTCGGCGGACGGGCGTGGCAAACTGACGGTGAACGAACATTTTCAGACAGCAGTGCCGCACATTTACGCGGCAGGCGATGTGATTGGGTTTCCCGCGCTGGCCAGCACTTCGATGGAGCAGGGCCGGTTGGCGGGCTGTCACATGTTCGGCAAGCCTAGCCGGATGATCCCGAATCTGATTCCGTATGGCATTTACACGATCCCGGAAATTTCCATGGTCGGCGCCACCGAGGAGGAACTGACGCGCAGCAAGACTCCGTACGAGAGCGGCCTGGCGCGCTACTCGGAACTAGCCAAGGGGCAGATGTTGGGCGACGATCAGGGGCTGCTGAAGATTCTGTTCGATCCCGATACGCTGAAATTGCTGGGCGTACACATCATTGGCGATCGCGCGGCGGAGATTGTGCACATTGGGCAGGTGGTGCTGGCCATGGGAGCGACGATCGAATACTTCCGCGACACGGTGTTTAACTATCCGACGCTCGCGGAAGCTTATAAGGTGGCCGCGCTCGACGGGCTGAACAAACTCTGAGTGGGAATATTCTCGATCGGGATGGCGCATGCCGCGCCTCCGAAACGGGGCAAGCCGAGGGCAGGCCCCGTCTCTTTGGGCTAACTGCTCACTCTCCGAATACGGTGCGGTAGAGACCGCCGGCCAGCGCGCCGCCCACAATCGGGGCCAGCCAGAACAGCCACAATTGCGAGAGCGCCCATCCGCCCACGAAAACTGCGGGACCGGTGCTGCGCGCCGGGTTGACGGAAAGATTCGTCACCGGAATCCCAATCAGATGAATCAGCGTCAGTCCCAGCCCGATTGCGATGGGCGCAAACCCCGCTGGCGCCCGTTTGTCCGTCGATCCCATGATGATCATCAGAAAGAAGAACGTCAGCACCACTTCCGCCACGAGGCACGACAGCAGCGGATAACCGCCCGGGGAATGCGCCCCGTAGCCATTCGAAGCAAAGCCGCCGGCCAGGTCGAAGCCCTCCTTCCCGCTCGCAATTATGTAGAGCGTGCCCGCGCCCGCAATTCCGCCGAGCACTTGCGCCACCACGTACGGCAGTAATTCCGATGCCGGAAAGCGCTTCCCCACCACCAGTCCCGCCGAAACCGCGGGATTCAAATGACATCCCGAAATGTGTCCAATGGCAAACGCCATGGTCAGCACGGTCAGCCCGAAGGCCAGCGCGACGCCGGCAAATCCAATGCCCAGTTGCGGAAATGCCGCTGCCAGCACCGCGCTACCGCATCCTCCAAACACGAGCCAGAAGGTTCCGAAAAATTCCGCGATGGCCCGTTTCGATAAGCTCATAGCTCCTCCTCGATAAAAAGTTGTGTGACAAATATTCAGTTGCGAATGTTATCCGACGGCGAAGGTGCAGAGATTGTATCGCAGTCTCCCGCAAACGTTTGGAGTCTGTAAGATTGGTAGCGTGAGTATGTTGACGCTCTTCGGATTGTTCGCGGTGACCGCGATGCTGGTCACCTACGCGCTGGAGAGTCGCAGCACGTGGTTCATCCTGGCGTTTGCCGTGGCCTGCGTGCTTGGCTCCGCCTATGGCTTTCTGCAAGGCGCCTGGCCCTTTGGCGTGGTCGAGGCCATCTGGGCGATCGTGGCTGTGCGCCGCTGGCATCGCGCGAGACGATGATTTGCCAGCTTTTTGGCCGCAGCGAGAGTCGCGGCAAGCCGCGTCTCTACGGGGAGGAATGAATCTTCACACGACCACTCTTAGCGCCGACGGCAGCACATCGATTGTCCGGCACTCCAGCGTCAGCACCTCACCATCCACCATGATGTCCACCGGGCCGTCGAGTTGAAACTCCACCCGAGGCACTGCCTGGCGCTCGGCCAACGGATGCCGCGTATGAGTGCCGTCATAGAGCGTTGCCAGATTCCGGATCAGCCCCAATCGACTAATCGGCCCCCACCGTACGTACTCGATCAAACCATCGTCGGTGACCGCGTCGGGGGCGATCATCATGCTACCGCCCGTGAATTTGCTGTTGTTGAATGCGAGGAATAGACAGGGCCGTGAATCAAATGCCTGCCGGTCCTCGACCCGCACTGGAAACGGACGACGCTGAAACCGCGCCAGACACAGAAAAATCGACAGCAGGTATCCAAACTGCCCAAGGCCCTGAAACCGGCGGTGGCGCAGTGCCGCCACATCCGCCGCAAACCCCATGCTCAGCAGATTCGTGTAGTAGGTTGCTCCCTCTTTATGCGTCAGCCGCAAAACGTCACAGGGCCGCGAGCGGCGTACTTCGATCGCCTGCATCGCATATTCCAAACCGTCGTTGCTGGCAATTCCACCTGAGAAGTCGCGCAGAAATGAATTGCCAGTGCCAAGCGGAAGAAATCCCAACGTAGGAGTCAGATCGTCCGCTTCACCTGAGAGGCCCTTAGACCCGATACCCGGGGCCTGCGACATGCTCTCCGGGAACAGCCCGTTGACGACCTCGTAAGACGTCCCATCCCCGCCCACCACTAAAAACTTCCGATAGCCGTGGCGGTAGGCCTCGCGCGCAATTCGAGTGGCCTCGCCCGCCGCAGCCGTCTGGGCCGTGTCGAGCGCAATTCCCGCCCCCCGCAGGCGGTCAAGAGCGGCTCCTACGCGCTCGCCGCAGCGCCCGCCGCCCGCCGCCGGATTGATAATGGCAAGAAAAGTTTCGTTCACAAGTTAGATGTCGGGAAACGGATACAACCTGGACAGGACGCCTATACCCTAACCCCTCAAACCAGAAGTTTCTCCGTGTCTCTGTGTCTCCGTGGCGGATGTTCGACCTAAATCTCTGCGATCGATTCCCGCCCCGCGCCCGCTCCAATCTCCGCCGCCAATTCTGCGCGCTTGATTTTCATCGATGCTGTCCGCGGAAAATCCCTTTCCCACAACAGATATCCGCCCACGCGCTTGAAGTCGGGCAACCGGCGGTTTCGCGTCACAATTTCGTCGCGCAGGCCTTCGTCGAATTCCTGGTTCTGCTCCAGCCGCACCACCAGCAGCAGCATCTCGTTGCCCAGTGTCTTCTGCGGCCACAAGAAATTCGCCGCAAACACGCAGTATTCTTTTACTGGCAGACCATCGAACACCGCCTCAATATCCTCGGGATAAATATTCTTTCCGCCCGCGGTGACGATCATGTTTTTCTTGCGCCCAAAAAGCTGCAGGTGCCCGTGCTCCTCGAAACGTCCTTGATCGCCCGTCAGCAGCCAGCCTTCGACGATGGTCTGCGCCGTCTGCTCCGGGTCATCGAGATAATGCGACATCACGGCGCGGCTCCGCACCGCAACTTCACCGATTCCGTCGGTGTCCGGATTCAGGACGCGCACTTCGCTACCGGGGAGCGGCTTCCCCACCGTATCGGCGCGAAACGGTTTCAAATCGTTGAGCGTCACCGCCGTGCAAGCTTCCGTCAGCCCGTAGCCGCACGTAACCGGAATTCCCAGGTCGTAGAAAAACTGCAGCGTCGAGGGATCGGTGAAGGCTCCGCCAACGATCAACGCTCTCAGTTCGCCCCCAAATGCCTTGTGCACCTGGGGCAGCAGACGGCGGCTTAGTTCCACCCGGGGACGCGTTCGGGTCATCATCTTGTTCAGGCCGATCAACTGGTCCAGCATCCAGCGCTGGCCAGGTCTTAGTTCATTAAACTTCGCGCGCAATCCGCGTTCCAGATTCTTCAGCACCATCGGTACCAGGCTGACGTAGGTGATGCGATAGCGAACAAACGCGTCGCGTACAAACTCTGGACGCAGCGTCCGCAAATGCACCACGCAAGCACCACAGACGAACGGCCCGATAAATCCCACCATGAAATCAATAGCGTGATTGGTGGGCAGGATGCTCAGATAGCGCACGCCCGGCCAAAATGGATACCACGTCGTCAGCGAAGCGCACTGCTCCAGATAACTGTCGTGTGTGAGCACACATCCTTTGGGACGCCCACCCGTCCCCGACGAATAGACGATGCAGGCCGTGTCTTCGCGCTGCCGCGCCACAAACAGCGGCTCGCCTTTCCTCTTGAACTCCTCCCAGCGGTAAGCTCCGTGCAAGTCTTCACCCGGCGGCGCTTCGGTCACCAGCACAATCTCCGCTCTCAGGTTCGCGAACTCGGGTGACTGCGTGATCGCGCGCCACAGGTAGTATTCAACAACCAGAAACCGCGCCTTGGAATGCTCGAGAAGTTGCAGATGCTCAGCCGCGGTTAATTTGTAATCCAGCGGGGCCAGGACGCCGCCGCAGAAAAAAATCGAATACGCGGTAATCAGCCACTTCGACTGATTCGTCATGATGATTGCGGCCCGGTCGCCCGCCTTGAAATCTGCGTCCTCAAGCGCGCGGCAAAGTGGGCGGGCTATCTCTTTAAAATCCGAATAGGTGAGCCGCACCTTCTCGCGGTCGCGATCGGCTTCGATCAGGCAGATTTCATTGGGCCAGCGTTCCAGCGCATCCCTAAGCGCCGCACCCAGGCCGGCATATTGGCGGAGATCGAGCATTCAAAGTTTCTCAACTCAACAATCTTGTCATCCCAGCAAAACGAGGGATCTGCATTCTACGGCGCCCTGCAGATCCCTCGCTTGGCTCGGGACGACAATTTACGTGGTTTCTACAGCCGCGCCTGAATCCGATGCGCCAGCGTCCGGAAATCCGATACAGCCTGCAGTTCGTAATCGGGCAACTCGATGTGGAAATGATGTTCGAGCCGCGTCAGCAAATCGAGCGCCTGCAGGCTGTCGATGCCCAGCGTCTTGAAAAAGTCGTCATCCGGCGTGAGCTTTTCCCGCGGCACCTTAAAATGCAAGGCCGCAAGGTTCAAAATTTCATCGAGCGTCTGATCGATAGTAGGCGCTGACATAGAGCGTCCATCCTTAAGAATTACAAATTACAAATCACCAATCACAAATTCAAGGTAAGTACGGCTGCACTCCTTCATTTTCTACAAACTTTCGCAACCCTGCTTCGACGGCTGGGCGTGAATAAAGGTCACAAAAGATATCAATCTCTTGCTTCAACTCTTCGTACGGGATCGGCTTCACAAAGGCTTTGGCTGCCGCCGTGGTCCGGCGGTCGAATTTCCCCACCTGGCTGGCCGTAGCTCGGGCCACCCGTAATGTTTCCCCTTCGGCGGCAATCTGGCTCACCAGGCCGATCTGCTGCGCCTTCATCACATTGAAACTGCGTCCGGTGAGCAGCAGATCGCGCACCACGGCATTGCCCAGATCGCGCTTCAGGCGCGGGATCCCGCCGAATCCCGGGATCAGTCCCAGCCGCAGTTCCGGAAAACAGAATCGCGCCATGCGGTCGGCAATAATAATGTCGCAAACCAGAGCCAGTTCGAACCCGCCGCCAAACGTCACGCCATGGACCGCCGCGATCGTGGTCAGCGGCGCGGCATCGAGAGTGTTCATCACGGCATGAATGCGTTCCAAAAACTCCCGCACCCCGCGCAGGGCGGCGCCCTTTTCCATCTCCTGCCCGCGCTGAAACAACTCGCGCAAGTCCGCGCCCGCCGAAAACCCGGCCTTCTGCGTGGAATATACGATCAACGCCTGCGCTTCAGAGGCCAACTCGGGCAGGGCCGCCGCAAAAGTCTCCAACTCCTCCAGCGTGCTGGACCCAATTTCGTTGCAAGGGTCGCGGTGCAGCGCAAGTTCAATCGCTCCGTTGACAATCTGCCACGAAAGGGTCTGCCCTTTGAATTCGTTCATGCTGTCCATGCTGCGTGATTCTTCGGGGCCTGGGTGTTTGAGACCTCGTACATTGCGTCGATTTCATCTCGGAAACGCTCGGCAATCAAGTCACGTTTCAACTTGCCGTTCGCCGTGAGCAGTCCGCTCTCGATGGTGAACGCCTCTTCCACAAGATGAAAAGTCCGCACCTGTTTGTAATGCGGAAGGCCGGGATTCACCACATCCAGCGCGGCCTGCGCTTTCTCGGCACTGACTTTGCCGGTAACTAGCGCCGCCAGATATCCGCGGGCATTGCCTACCACCACGACCTGACTCGCGCCCTGCAGTTCGTGCAGAATCTTATCCTCAATCGGTTCCGGCGCAATGTTATGGCCCGACCCAAGGATAATCAGATTCTTGATGCGGCCGACAATTTTCCAGTTTCCGTTTTCGTCGACTTCGCCCTGATCGCCGGTGTGAAACCAGCCATCGCGCAAGACCTTCGCCGTCTCTACCGGGCGATTCCAGTATCCCGGAAAAATATTCGGCCCGCGCACTACGATCTCCGCGTTCTCCGCGATCTTCATTTCGACGCCAGAAATCGCGGGCCCCGCGCGGCCCAGAACCACCGTCGCATCGGGATCATCCATGGTGCAGATCGCCGTCGTCTCGGTGAGTCCGTAGACCTGCAAGACGGGGATGCCCAGCATCATGAAAAAAAGCTGCGTCTCCACGCTGAGAGGGGCTGAGCCACAAATCAGCGCGCGCAGATTGCCGCCGATCATCTTCTTGCGAATCGTCGGAAACACGAGCCGATTCGCGAGCCCCAGCCAGAGCCCGTCCCCGGCGCGCGGTTTCCCTTCCTGCCGACGCACCCAGGCGCCCTTTGCCTTGGTATACACCTTCAGCGGGAATCCGCCGGCCTTCCACAGTTGCTCGTCGACGGCTTTGCGCATGCGTTCGAGAAGCGCGGGCACATTCAGGAAATAGTCCGGCGCAGCCTGCCGCATCTCCGCCGCGATCTTCCCCAGGTCTGTGTTCAGCGCCAGCTTGCTGCCGCGCAGCAGGCAGGTCAGCATCATGATCCATGAGCCGGCAAAGCACAGCGGCAGGTAGTGAAAGACCGCGTCCTGGCCAGGACGCTTCTTTTCAGGATGACCCAGCATCAACCGATCCAGCCGTCCTGCAGTGCAGCCCAGCATGTGGCCGATGTTGGTCGCGGTCAGCATCACACCTTTTGCCTCGCCGGAGGTGCCCGAGGTGTAGATGATGGTTACGACATCTTCTTCTGCAACCGTCAGCGCCGGATTCTCCACCGGCTCGCGGCTCGGGGTGAAGACATTGTCGAAGCAGAAATGCGGCGGCGCTTCCGGCCATGCCTGCGCGATCGCATCGGCCAGCGACTGTTCGCCGCAAGCGATCACCGCTGGCCAGCAATCCTTCATCATCGCGACCAATTCGGCCGGCGCTTGGCGCGCATATAGCGGCACCACCGTCAAACCCTCCGCCATGATGGCCAGATCCATTGCCACCCACTGCATCGAGTTATGCGCCAGCAGCGCGCAGCGGTCGCCCTTCTTCAGCCGCAACCGGCGGAGATAGGCCCGCGCCACCAGCACCTGAGCCAGCAACTGCTGCGAAGTAAGCGGAACGGTTTGCCCATCGCGCATTTCTACCAGGATGACGGTGCCACCGTTGCTCTCTAGGCTCGTAAGAATGCTTTCGAGAAAAGTCATCAGCTCACATTTATCGGCTCTTACAAAATTGTCATCCTGAGCGGAGTCGAAGGACCCCTACACCCTAAAACGCACCACCCCAGCCCACAAGGCGCTCTTTTCGCATGTCTACCCGTTATGACCGAATCCCCTACTGAAGATCATGCTTGCCCATCAACGATGCGTGATGGGAACGCATCCAAAAAGGAAAGATGGCCAAACCCACCATAGACACGAGCGCAAGAGCTACACCACACCATTGAACAACCACTTGCGTCGAGCAGACGATTTCAAACCATGTGGAATAGATCGCGGCTCCCTCCATGGCGGGGTTGTACAGATAGAAGCGCACAACATTCAATCCAGACCATGCACACGCGAGAGCCAGTGTCGAGATCCCCACCCCCAGCAAACAAAGAAGACCGATCCGGGTTTGCAGGTTTTTTCGAAGCCTGACCCATCCGTACCATATCGACCCAGCAGTGATGAGAACCGCAGCGGCACGTAACGGCTCGAAGGGCAACGACAACGAAACCACAAGCATTACGAGGGCGATGGTGCAAGCCAGCAAGATGGATGTAAAGTGTCTCATTGCGGGTACGCCGCCACCAGTTCCTTCAATCCGTCGCTCATCGGCGGCAGATAATCCTCCCAGCTCCATTCACCGCGCCGAGTGGGAAACTCTGGGTACCGCCGCTGCACTTCTTCTTCGAAGTACACACCCATGCGCGCCATCAGTTTCAAATTCCGTACCACTGTCCGCGCAATCCCGTCGGCGATCCGTTCTTCTTCGCGATCCAGAATTTCGAGCGCAGCCAAAGTTCGCGCCTCTAGGTCGGGATCGTCCACATTCATCAGCAATTCCTGATGCCCGCGCTCGTTCATCAGGTTGCGTATGCGCTCGTCCATAGTGATGCCCGCCGACGCCACCAACGCTGGCATCGAGGTCACAATCCCGTGATAGCGGGATGACACCATCATGCGGCACGCCCGCAGAATGCTGACCAGTTCGAACATGTTGTAGTGGTCCGAGGTCAGGATGGGGACTCCGCCTAGCTTTTCCGAGATGCGCTGGCAAGGCCGGGAATCCATGCGCTCGGTCGCCGCCATGATCACAAAGACATTCTTTTTCTGATGGAACGCAGCCACGGCCTTCGCAATCGAACTCAAGTAATGCTCGTAGGCTCGGTCCGCCTCGGGGCCCGCATTGTGAAAATAAGGACCGCGGTAGTGACTCTGCTTGTATGCGCCGGTCAGGCTGTGCAGCGCAGCCTTTGCCACCGAGGCCTTAACCGGCCACTCAAACGGATTAATCGGACACACCACCAGCACCGGCGTCTTCCCATCCCAACCCACATCGCGCAACGCTTTCTGCCCATACTCGGCGCCCAGCGGCTCAAAGGTCCAAGCCGTGTCCGTACCCAATTCCGTCGGCACACCCAGTTCGCGCAGGATTTTCCGCGACTCGTCATTGCGCGTGATCACCAGCGAATTCCGGCAATAGCGTCCGCACATCTTCGCGACCAGCGGATCCATGTGTCCCGCCTCAGCCCCGTAGCCGATCGACAACTTGTTCTCCGCCGCGGCAATGCCCAGCGACCCGATCATCATCGTGGCCAGCGCATTGGCGAATTTCGATTTAAACATCGAACCTTCGCAGGCCACCACACCATGATGTTTGGGCACTTCACTCGCCAAAAATGGAGGGAAAATATCCGGCAGCCGAACTTGCGTTGTGCCTTCGAAGTATCCGCGCGACCGGTCAAAATTAAACGTCATCATGCTGAGGTCGACGTTCTGCGGCCCGAGAATCCGCCGAATCTGCCGCAGCATTTCTTCCACCCGCACATCCGATCCCGTATTGCGCGTCCCGTTATAGCCTGCGAATAGCAGCTTTAGTTTCTCGCCCGGCTGCCACGGTTCTCCCTTGCCCATCATCCACTGAATTTTCTTGCCTTCGATGATGCTCGAGACCCAAGCTTCCAGAACGAAGTCCATCATGCGGCCGATCCTCCCGCCTTGGTACTCTCCGGCCAGGCTTGATAGGGATAGGCAAAATTGTGCTCGCGGCTGAAGCGGAGCAGCGGAAAGCTGTATCGCGAAAACGGCACCGGCTGGCGGCCCACTTCCGCCGTGACCCGCGTGTTGTCGAACACCGTATTCCAGGTCAGGTACGGCAGGAAGACCTTCATCAAAGCCGCTCCGTGCCCTATTGGTCCCTTGCGGTTCGCCAGCGCGTTGACGATGGAGCCGAACGGCCTTTCGAGAATCGGCAGAAACACCGGCCCGCGCTTTTTTTGTTCCGCGGCCAGCGCCCGCGTCAATTCCCGGAACGTCTGCGAAGAGTTCCCCGAAGAAAGATGATACGTGTCGTGTTCGGGATTGGTCTTCATATGCAACGTGGAAATCGCATCCGCCACGAAATCCACATTCACGATATCAATCTTGTCATGCGGACGAAACGGCAGCACCGGCAATCCTGCCAGAAACACGAACGAACGAACCATGTCGAACTGCGTGGTCTGCGGATACCGGCTGTCTCCCAAAACGATGCTCGGCCGGAACATCGTCAGCCGCACATCCGGTAGCAGCTCGCGCGCCATGTGCTCACAGAATTTTTTGGTCCGGGCATAGGGATCGTAGTCTGAGCGTTCCCACTCAATCGATCGATCTTCAACCACAACTTCGTGGCTGCGCTTGCCCGCCACCGCCACCGTGCTGACGTTCGAAAACCGCCGCAGGCCGTGATAGTACTGCGACCGGCGCGCCAGTTGCAGCACTTCGAGCGTGCCGCGGAGATTCACATTCAAGCAACTCTTTTCTGACTTCCGATTCAGCGAGGCCGCACAGTGGATCACGGAATCGGTGGTGTGCACGAGCCGGTCATAGTCGCCTGCTTCGAGTCCGAATTGTGGCGAGGTAAGATCGCCGCGGAAAATTCGAATCTTCGCCTGAAGGTATTCGTAAAACCTGGGGAACGGCAGGTGCAGTTGCAAGGCCTGCCAAAGCCGCAGTTCGGCGTCACGTGGATCGCGGCCGCGCACCAGCAAATTCAAGGTTGCGTCGTGCTGGTCAAGCAGATTGGCGGCGACATGCGCGCCGATGTAGCCGGTCCCACCGGTCAGGAAAATTGCCACGTTGCTCCGTTCGTTCCCGTCTTCATGGCGTCGTCAGTCTCGCGAGTTGGAGCCGTTCCTGTGGTCCGCGGCGGCATTTGCAGCACCCGCGGCTCGCGCGCTTCCAGAGGCCGCCCCTCAATCAGTGGATACGTCCAGCGCCGCAATGCCGGAATATGAATGTCGATCCAATACTCCCACCAGTCCAGCCCCGCCGTGTCATAGCCGAAGATTTCTTTCTCCTCCGGCGTCAGCGCCTGCGACAACTTTTCCACATTGTCGGCGACAAAATCATGCTCGTTCTGAAGAATAAACGGCTCGAACAGCTCTACCAATTTCTCCACGCGTTCCAGGTTGCGCTCGGTCTTCGCCAGAGGCTTCGTCATCGCCGAGGGCAGCGGAGACATCACCCGCTGAATCGTCCGGATGATCATCTTCTGCGCCGGCGCCGACATGCGGTTGTAGCGCTCTTTCGAAACCGGAATCGCATCCATCCGCAGCCGCAGCCAGTACTCAAGACCCTCCTGTGCGCGATAATGACGCCGGTGTCCAAGGCTCGTCAATTCAATCGAGCGCCCCATATCGCAGGGATTGGTCACCGAGGTTGCCAGTTGGTACAGCGGATCATGCCGGCGCTCCACCAGCGCCGCGGCAATCAGCGTCATCCCGGCACAAACCGCATCCACCGGAATAATGTCGAGCCGCTTGCGTTCGTTCGAAGGCAGCTGCCGGAATGCCGTCCCCAGCAGGTAGGACAACGACGCCGAAGTGTTGATGCCCTCATTCCACCCACGAAATGGCTTGGCCACGGAAGTCTCGACAATCGCCGGACGCACAATCGCAATCGGCAGCCGCGCACCATCTTTCGCGATGTGTTTCGCTATCAGGGATTCCGCCAGGCTCTTGGTGAAAGTGTAAGTATTGGGCCAGCCCAATTCCTGCGCGCGGCGGGTACCTTCTTCGGTCAAGTAATTCTTCAACCAACGCACGCGGTTCTTGCGGACCTGATTTTCCAGTGCCTGCCCGCTCAGTCCCTTCGCCGCGTGTTCTTTCTCCAACGCCTGCTTCTTAAGTTCCTCGGTAACTTCGGGCCCTTCCACGCGCGCATCCGCCGACTTCACCAGTTCATGCAGGCGGTGCCACTCTTTCTCTGCATCGAAGTCCTTCAAGTGCGACGGCGTATAGTTGGGACGCACCCGCTCACTCACCCGTCCATCGCGCTGTCCAGCTACATAGCACGTGGAAAGATGCAGCAATGCCGCGTGATCCGAGCCGCGGATGAACTCGATCAGGTGATACGTCGAATCCACATTCACTGCCAATGCGTCCCGCAGATCGGGATTGAAATCCGTCAGGCCCGAACTGTTGATGATCAGATCCAGATTTCCACGCAGGTGGGCGGCAGTTTCAGAGTCCAGCCCCAGGCCGGGCTGCGAGACATCGCCCTCCACCACCTCGATTTTGTCCGCCAGCAACGCGCCCAGCCGGTCGCCATATTTCTCAAATACGGGATCGAAAACGGGCGATCCTTCGATCATCTTTTCAAAGCGCTTCTGCGCCGGGCTCGATTTCTGCCGCCGGATCAGCAGATAGAGCTTCCCGAGTTCGGGTAGATCCATCAGCGTATTCGCCAGCCACACCTTACCGATAAAGCCGGTGACGCCGATCAGCATCAAGCGCTTTCCGCCGAGCGACTTGCGCACCGAAAACGGCGCGCGATAACGCTTTTCATCGAAATAGACAATCGGACGAACCCGCGGCGTCTCCAATCGCACCGTGGGCACAATCGCCGACGCCAGCGCCTTGGGGCCGCGCAAGCCCAGTGCCCGCACCCAACGCGCCGGACTCTGCTGTCCGTCCGGCCCCGCTTCCCGAATCCGGGCAAACAGTCCCCGCGGGCGGATCACCGGACTGAGCAGGCGTCCCGTCGCCACGCCATCGCGGAAATCGAGGCGGTTGGCAATGATCCAACGCACGCCCAGATGCCGCGCCAGCGGGCGCATCACATGTTCCAATCCCTGGCTCACCAACACCACGTCCACGCCGGTCGCCTGCAACGCCTTCAGGTGCCGCACTCCTTCTTCCTTGAGGAGGGGCTTCAGCTTGTAATCGAACTCTTCTTCGCCCAGCAGATCGAGGCGGTCGCGCGTAATCCCGCGCAGCACCGCGTGCACGATCCGAGTGGCGGCGACGCGGTTCGCGGCGTACAAAAATGGCCGCAGCAATGCCATCAAGAGCACCAGGCTGCGGCGCGCCGCCCGCGCGATAAAAGTCTGGCTGTTCCAGGTAAAAAAAGCGATTGGACGAACCGTGGTCAGTTCGAGCAGGCTGCCCTCGACGCGCCAATAGACTGGCGACGAAGGCCGCGGACGGCGAGGCGGCGAAGCCACGACGGAAGCATCGGCCGGGGCATCGCTCAGGGTCGAGGGCACACCGGCCATCGACTCGGCGGCAGGCGACTCCCCCGTCCGCCGTTCTTCGAATTTGCTCGCAGGTTCCACGAATCAAATATTTTGGTTGCGCTCTCAACTCTTCTTCTGAACAGAGACAACCGTTCCCATACACCTTTCTCTTGGCCTACAGCGCCCCAGGACGCTCGGCCGAATCACCTATTTTAACCGCTCCTTTGCAAGGGGGGGGGTAAATAACCGTAAGCCCATGTTCTGCAATGATTTTCACCCCGAGCGTTCGGCCCAGCAAACGTCCCAATACTTGCCGAACTTCCGCCCATTCTCGCTGAAAACGCCGACCGCCTTGAATCCGAATCGCCGATGCAGCGCCTCGCTGGCTGCATTCGGCAGCACATACCCGGCCACAAAACGATGAATATCCTCGCCGCGCAGCATGGCAAACAACTCCGCATACAGACGCTTTCCCATGCCTTTGCCCACCGCTTCCGGCGCGCAATAGATCGATGTCTCCACCGTCGTCTCATAAGCGGCCTTCGGACGAAATCGCGAGGTCGCTGCGTATCCCAGCACTGCCCCATTTTCCTCGGCCACGATCAGCCGATACCGGCTCGCCGCGTCAAACTGTGCCAACCAAGCCTCCCGCCGCTCCACCGTGTACGGTTCAACATCGAATGTCACGGGAGTATTGAGAACGTAATAGTTGTAGATTTCGGTGAGCCGGCCCAGGTCCCGGCGCTCCGCCGTCCGAATCCGCGTCTCGCTCATGGTCACACTCCAACAAAAATGCCGCTCTGTGGATCTCTGCCGTCGTTTATTCTGAAAATTTCCTTTACCGCACGGCCCACCCCACAACCGCCGCTCCCGCAATCAGCCAGGCTGAGTTCAGACGAAAGCGGAGCAGTGCAATCAGGCTCACTCCAAACACGATCAGCGTTGTCCGGTCAACAATCGACGCCTTCCCCACTTGCCACGTCACCACTGCCATCAAGGCGAGCGAGCCAGCGACCACTCCATCGAGCGCGGCCGCTGCCACAGCCGATCTCCTCAGACGCGGAAGCAACGGCCCTAACCCGGCCACCAGCACGAACCCCGGCAGGAAGATTCCTACCGTCGCCACAACCGCGCCCATCCAGCCCGCTACCACGTATCCAATAAACGTCGCGGTGGTAAATAGCGGACCGGGCGTAAATTGCCCCACCGCGACCGCGTCCAGCAACTGCTTGTCGGTCAGCCAGTGCAGACGCTCCACAAACTCGGTCCGCAGAAATGCCAGCAGGACATATCCGCTGCCGAACACTACCGACCCAATTTTCAGAAACGACCAGAACAACCGCGTCAGCCCGACCGGAAATGCCGCGCCCGCGGCCACCGCAGCCATCGCCACGGCAACAGCCTTCGGAAATCCGAAGACGCCCGCGCCCAGCAGTCGGTTCTTCATCGCCAGAGCAGCCGCGGCTAGCAACCCGGCAAATACCAAAACCAGAATCGGACTCACTCCCGCAAGACTCAACCCAGCCGCCAGCAGGGCGATCACCGCAAGCCGAGGCGTTCGCACTCCCGTCCGCGCCAGCTTGCCCAGCGCTTGGATGATAATCGCGACCACCGCCGGCTTGATCGCGTACAGGACGCCTTCGGCTTTCGGCAGCGAGCCAAAGCGCACATAGCCCCACGCAATCACCGTCACAATCGCCGCCGCCGGAACGATGAAGCAGCAGCCCGCGACCATCAGTCCGCGCCAGCCACGCTTCAGTTGCCCCACGAAGATTGCGACTTCGGTGGAACTTGGCCCCGGAATCAGATTCGCCGTCGCCATCCGGTCGAGAAATTCAGCCTGGGTGATCCACTTCCGCCGCCGCACGAATTCTTCTTCCATCATCGCCAGATGCGCTGCCGGCCCGCCAAACGCAATCGTGCCCAGCTTCAAAAATACCAGGGCAATCTGCCCCAGTGACGCTTCCTGGATTTCCGAAGATTCAGCCATTGCCTGGAGCCTTCCTTCGTGTGCCTTCGTGCCCTCGATAGTAAGGGTTCGCATACTAAGCCACTACCTGAGCCGCCCGGCCGCTGCTCTCATGATATAAAAAGCGGATGTCGCGAGAGCGCAGAGAACGGCAAAAGCAAAGACTGGGAAGCAAGACTCTCAGCCCGAAATCGCGGCGCATTGCGATTATTGCGGCCGTCATCGTGGCGGCGGCGCTTGCTTTGGCCTTCAATCTTGAGCACCGCGCCCAGCACAAGCACGATGCGTTCGCGCGCTGCCTGAGTGAGCGCGGCGTGAAGATGTACGGGGCGTGGTGGTGTCCGCATTGCGTGGAGCAAAAAGAGCTGTTTGGCGCTTCGTTCGAGTACGCTCCGTATGTGGAGTGCGGGATCAAAGGCGAGTTGCATGGCCAGTCGCAGGTTTGCAAAGACGAAAAGGTCATGCATTATCCCACCTGGCAGTTTCCACCCACGGGCGAACGAGTCGAGCGCCTTTTCACTCTGCAAGAATTGAGCGACCGGACGGGGTGTGCGCTGCCGTGAGCCGCCTGGCACAGCGCCTGTTGGCCGTGATCGCCATTCTGGCGGTGTGCGGAATTGTGGTCTCATCGGTGTCGCTGCAGCATCATTATGCGACCTCCAAGACCGCCTACTGCGATATCGGAGAAGCCTTTGATTGCGACATCGTGAACCGCAGCGCCTATTCGTCGATCTTCAAGATTCCGGTCGCATTGATTGGAATGCTCGGATACGCTGCCCTGGCGGGCCTGGCGACGGTGTATCGCGGGCGCCGCGAGACTCCGGGCATGCTGTTTGGCGCGGCTGCGGCCGGCCTGACGTTTGCTTTGTATCTGACTTACGTTGAAGCGCGCGTGCTGGGAGTGTGGTGCATCTTGTGTCTGAGTTCGCTGGCGCTGATTGCGGCCACGACAATTTTGGCGGCCGTGGTCTGGTGGAAGAGCGATAGCGAGTAGCCAGTCACAGCGAGAAAAAGGGCGTCCAAGATCGAGAAAACTTGTGTTATCGCTGAAAAGATACCCGCTAAGAACCGGTTTACTCCATGCCTCCGACGACGCGCAAACTGAAGACGAAGACCGCTGTACCGGCGGCCGTTTCGGCCGCAAGCGGTAATGTCTTGTTGCATGAAATCGGCAGCCGCATCTTCGGGAACAAGCGGCTGTTGCGGGTTTGGCTGCCTCCGGATTACGACGGCTGGAGCGCGACGCGCTATCCGGTACTGTATTTGAACGACGGGCAGAACCTGTTCGATGCCGCGATCGCTTTTGCCGGAGTGGACTGGCAGGTGGGCGAGACCGCAGCGCGCTTGATCGCCGAGGGAAAAATTCCGCCGCTCATCATCGTGGGCATTGACAACACTAAGGCCCGGGCTTGCGAATACATCCCCTACCGGTCGCGAGAGCCCAGAGTCCTGAACCCCAAGGGAAAGAGCTATCCGGATTTTCTGCGGCAGGAAGTGATGCCCCTGATCGAAGATCGCTATTCCGTGCTGAAGGGCCCGGAGAATACAGGATTGGGCGGGTCGTCTCTGGGAGGCTTGATCACACTGTACACGCAACTGGCGGCACCGGGAGTGTTCGGAAGATTGTTGATCGAGAGTCCGTCGTTATTCGTGGCGAATCGGAAGATTCTGGAAGCAAGCCGTCGCTTCAACAGTTGGCCCGAGCGCACCTACCTTGCCATGGGGACGCGGGAAACGGGAAATGCGGAGAAAGACGCAAAGATCGTCGGCGATGTCCGCGATCTGGAATCCATTCTGCGGCCGGCCGGTTTGGACGAACAGCGGTTAAAGGTCCGCATCGAGGAAGGCGCGACCCACAGCGAATCCGCTTGGGCGGCGCGGTTCCCGGAGGCGCTGGAGTTTCTTTACTCGGAGGGCGGAGAGACGTGGCAAGCCCACGTCTCTCCAGAGCCAGCAATACCGGACCAGTAGCTCGAAACTACTTCGTAACCACGCCGCAAGCAATGCGGTCTCCAGCGTTGCCGGCGGGGTCAGTCTTCTGGTCGTCGGCCTTGGCGTGGATGATGAGGGCTGTGCCTCCGTTGCTGAACAGCGAATGGCTGTCGCTGCCGAGCGTTACGTCCTTGTTGTCCCACTCGAAATGCGCTTTGCCATCCTCGCCCGCCTTGAAATTGGGATTATCGCCGGCGTGGTGACCATCCGGGTTCTGCAATCCGTGCTTCTTGGCATCAGGATTGAAATGCGGTCCTGCCGATTTGAAATCCGGTGCATCGCAGGCCGCGTTTTGATGAAAGTGGATGGCATGTTCGCCGGGAGGAAGATTCGTGAGATTGACCTTCATCCGTATTCCCGCTCCGTGTTGCCAGAGAATCGCGGTGCCCACACTGTTACCCTGAGCATCCTTGAGCTGGACCGCGGTCTTGGCTGAACTGGCCGAGGCGAGGGCTATCACGAGCACGGCGATGGGGAGGAAGCGAGTGGTTTTCATGGGACGCATTATAACGAAATGGGCTCGGGTCTGCGAGCAGCAAGCAACGAGCAATCGGCACACCGGTAGCGGTTCAGTCTCGCGAATCGCGCAAAAATCAACCACGAAGGACGCGAAGAGCCACGAAGGATTGCTGTTGAAACGAACAACCTTCGTGTGCCTTCGTGCCTTTGGTGGTAAGGGTCGTGAAAGATGAGCCACTGCGCGCACATCCGTTGGTCTGGCGCAGAATGCGGAGCAATGGGACAATAGAACCCATGCAAAGATCTTTGACTACAGCGCTATTATTGGCCGCGGCGATGATGCTGGCCGGAGATGGCTATGGCCAGCAGACTCCAGCAGCAAGCACTCCGGCGGCAACGACTCCAGCGGCTCCCGCAGCCACAACTCCGAAAGCAGCCAGCACGGCGAAGGCTCCGGCGAAGAAGCCGGGAACGGCAGCGGCAGCTCCGGCACTCACGACGCGAAAACAGAAATTCAGCTATGCCCTGGGAATGAACATCGGCACAGGTCTTGGCGCGAACCTCAAGAAGCAGGGGGTGGAGGTGGACGCGAATCTCCTGTCCCAGGGGTTGAAGGACTCGATTGCCGGCGGTAAGACGCGCCTGACCCAAGAAGAGGCGCAGGCCGTCCTGACTGAAGTCCAGAACGAAGTTCGCAAACAGCAGCAGGAAAAAACGCAACAGCTCGCAACTACGAACAAGACCGAAGGCGAAGCCTTTCTGGCCGCCAACAGGAGTAAAGAAGGCGTCGTCATTTTGCCGGACGGTCTGCAGTACAAGATTTTGAATGCCGGCACTGGACCGAAGCCGACGGCAAGCGACTCGGTTGTGTGCAACTACCGCGGCACTCTTATCAACGGCACGGAATTTGATAGCTCCTACAAGCGCGGGCAACCGGCGACGTTCGGAGTGGGGCAGGTCATCAAAGGGTGGACGGAAGCGCTGCAACTGATGCCCACGGGCTCGAAGTGGCAACTCTTCATTCCTTCCGGACTTGCCTATGGCGAGCGCGGCGCGGGCGCCGACATTGGGCCCAACGCCACCCTGATCTTCGAGGTTGAACTGCTCTCGATCGTGGATAAGAATAAAGACGAAAAGAAGGACGACAAAGCGAAACCCCCAGACAACGCAAAACCCGAAGACAAGAAGTAGTGGAGGCACTCTTAACGGTGGAGGGCGGGGCGTCGCCGCCCGGCCCTCCGCTTTGTTACGTGTTCACCTCCCCAGGTACGTTACGTGGACGTAGGTTCCGAGCCTGACGTTATAGGCGAGGTACCAGCCGATGTGATCGGGATCGTCATAGATGACGATGTCGTCCGAATCCCAGAGCCAGCCGTCGCAGTACCCAACGTCATACGGTGCTACGGAGAAGAAGAAGCCGCCGAACCAGAAGCGGCCGGGCCCACCGCCTCCGAGGCGCCACACGTGGCTGCGACCGAAACCTCCGGTGAAGCGGCCATGCTCCCACGGATGATCCAGATGGTAATGAGCGTCGTCACGGCCCGTGTCATGGCCCACCCATTGTCCGTTGGAATGCACATGGGGAGCTTCGGGATGTCCTTGCTTATCGTTGAACTTGCGGTTTTCCTCCGCCGGATGCGGAGCGGCTACTCTTGGCGGGCCGTGCCGCGGAATATTCTGGTGGCCGCCACCAACCTCCGGCCGGCCGGCGCCTTCATGGCCGCCGCGTTGTGCCAGCGCTGACAGAGAAAACGCGAAACATAGCACGAGCAATCCAATCAGCTTTTTCATTGTGTCATTGTCCTCCGACAGTGAATAACCCTACATCGACTTAGATGTTTCTGTAAATTCTCAGGGTTTTGTAGGGACAGCCGCCCCCGGCTGTCCTCCGAGGCAAAGCGCCTACCATTGAGCGCAACGTGAAACCCTGGCGCGCTGCACCCGCCCGGACAGCAGGGGGCGGCCGTCCCCTCGTAATTCTATTCGTAGCGGAGAGCTTCGATGGGGTCGAGGCGGGAAGCGCGAATGGCGGGGAGCATGCCGCTGATCAGTCCGACGGCGCTGAGAATGAGGACGGCGACAAGCAGGGTGAAGGGGTTGATCATGAGCCGGATGTCGCCGCCTTCGGCATGTTTGGCCATGGCGCTGTAGAGCGTGAGTCGGCCGACGGAGAAGGCAACGGCGTAGGCAAGGATAATGCCGAAGAGTCCGCCCATGAAGGTAATGGTGAGAGCCTCGGCCAGAAACTGGAAGAAGATGTGGCGGCGGCGCGCACCCAGCGCTTTCTCCACGCCGATTTCGCGGGTGCGCTGCGTGACCGAGACCAGCATGATGTTCATCAGGCCGACGCCGCCGATGCCCAGAGTGAGCGTTCCGATGAAGGCGAGCAGGACCTTGAGGCCAAGAGTGATGATCTCGAACTGGTGCACCTGCTCCATAAGATTAAAAACATACATGGCACGGCGGTCGGCGGGATTGAACTTGTGCTGCGCGGCCATGATGTAACGCACCGATTGCTCGATCCGTTCATAGTCGTTGGTTTCGTAAGTGAACCACATGGAGTCGAGATAGTGGATGTCTTTGAGGTCACTCATGCTGGTGAAGGGGACATAGACGATGCGATTGATATTGTCGTCGCCCGCCTGCATCTTGGGGCTGAGAACGCCCACGACCTCATAGCTGATGCCATCCAGCCGGATGTGCTCGCCCACGGCGTTGCGCCCCGAGAAAAGTTTTTCTTTGGTCTCGGAACCGATGACGGCAACGCGGGCGCGCTGGATCTGGTCCTCCGCGGTGTAAAAGCGCCCCTGTTCGAGGCTCAGTGCGCGGATGGCGAAAGTGTTGGGGTACTCGCCGTTGACCCCCATGGTGAAAGAGCGAGTGTCGTACTGCACGGTCGCCTGCTTGCCGCAACTGGGAGTGATGTGTGTGATTTGCGGGATGTTGGTGGTGAGCAGGTCAACGTCGTCTAACGTGATGCGGGTTTGCGTGCCCGCCTTTTGGCCCCCCGCCTGCATGGAAGCGCGGCCGGGAACGATGATCATGAGTTTGGTGCCAAAATTCTTGAAGATATTGGCGCAAGCGCGGCCGAAGCCGTCGCCGTAGGCAAGCAGCATGACCACGGTAGCAATGCCCCAGGCCATCCCCAGCATGGTGAGTGCGGTGCGGCGCCGGTTATGGCGCATCGCGTTGTAGGACTCCTGGAGCAGGTCGCGCATCATCGTGATAAATCCATTTGGCATTCTTCTAGATCACAAAATTACCCGATTACCAAATTACAAAATCTCTTTCATTCTTTCCTCAAGGCTTCGACCGGTTCCAAATTGGCGGCCTTGCGCGCGGGATAGAGTCCGGCGGCGACGCCCGCCAGAGTAAGGCTGGCTATCGCCAAGATCGCAGTTTTCGGAACCAGCCGCGGTGGATCGAAACCTCCGGGACCATTGTAATTGCCGAGCAATGCCATGAAGCCGCCAGACAGGCCCATGCCGATCAGCCCGCTGACCAGAGTGAGCAGAATGCCCTCGGCGAAAAATTGCAGCATAATGCTGCGGTTGGTGGCGCCCAGGGCCTTGCGCAACCCGATTTCGCGAGTGCGCTCACTGACCGCAATGAGCATGATGTTGATCACGCCGATCGCGCCAAGAGCGAGCGTGACCAGGCCGACGGTGCCGAGGAATTCGTTCATCGCATCGAAAATGGTGCCCATCATTTGCGCCTGTTTGACCGTATCCCAGCCTTCAAAGGCGTCTTCGTCGTGATAATCGAAGTGGTGGTTGCGGGCGACAACCCGGCGAGCCTCATCCTGCGCCAGCAAATGTTCGTCGGCAACTCGGGGTTGATAGTTCAGAAACGAAATGGCGTCGTATGCCTCCTCGCCCTTGATCGGGAAATCGCTGCGCATGACCTGAAAAGGAATGTAACAGCGGGTATTGGTGGAGTTGTCGTCGCCGCGCCCGACCCGCTTCAGGGTGCCGACGACCTCGAAGCGATGGCCGTTGAGCAGAATGAACGAGCCAATGGCGGGTCGTCCGGGAAAAAGATTGCGCATCATTTCGTCGCCCAGGACGACGACGTCGCGCTTCTGATTTTCGTCGAGCTCGTTGAGCCAGCGTCCTTGTTTCATCGGGAGGAACCGGATTCCTCTGTACTGCGGTTCGGCCCCAGTGAGTTGTCCACTGGCGCTGGCGAACTCGCTGACGGCATGCACATCATTGGTGGCGAGCACGGGCGTGATCGCCTTGATGTGGGGAGCTTCTTTGCGGATGTCGAGGTAATCCTGATACGTGAGCCGGTACTCACGGGCAGAGCTCATGCTTCCGGCAACGGCGGGCGCACGGCCAGGAAAAAGCATCATAATATTTTCGCCGTATTCCGAAAGGTTGCGCTGGTTGCCGGACCGGAAGCCTTCGCCCAGGCCGACCAGCAGCAGCAGGGAACCAACCCCCCAGGCAATGCCGAACATGGTGAGGAACGAACGGAGCTTGTGCGCCCAGAGGGTCTCGAAGATCTGCGCGAAGACATTGATCACCGTTTGCATGGGTTCAGTAACTCGCGGCCCTCAGCGTCTGGCTGGGGGCGGCGATGCCGCACCGGCGGCCCCTATCTCCAGAATAGCAAGGGAACGGGAGAGGCGCATCGCCATGTTTGGGGAATCGACCTGAGCAGTTTGCTGAAAAACTCGGATTCGTGTCAGGGTATCGCTTTAGCGATACCATATGTGCTTAGAAATCAGTGGCCCCTCTTAGGGGAGGGCGCGCAAAGTTGCATGGGGCCAGTCGGTTTGCGCGAAATCCCGTTGACATGGCTATCCCACATAGCTATCATATGAATCGATGAAAGTCACCGTGGCGGACGCAAAGAACAACCTTCCGAAATTGATTAAGGCGGCAGAGGACGGCGAGCCGGTAACCATCTGCCGTCGCGGTATCCCCGTGGTGGATATCGTGCGCACGAAGACGCCGACCCGTAAGAAGAGGACGCTCGGTTCGCTGAAGGGGAAGATACAGGTTGTCGATCCCAACTGGTGGAAGCCCATGACGGACCAAGAAGTGGAAGCCTTCCTGGCGGGGCGCGATTGAGTGCGCCTGCTTCTGGACACCGCAATTCTGATTTTTGCCGTGGAATCTCCGGAAAGGCTCAGCCCACGCGCGACCGCCCTTTTGGAGAACAAGGGAAACATTCTCGAGTTGAGCGCGGTTTCGCTTTCTGAGATCGCGATCAAGTCCGCCTTGGGCAAGTTGCGCATCTCAGCCTCGGTCGCGAGGCAGGCGATTGCGGACATGGACATCCGTATTCTTCCGTTCACGGCCGATCATGCATTCCAGTTGTTCAACTTGCCCCTACACCACAGTGACCCCTTCGATCGGCAAATCATCGCCCAAGCTTTGGCAGAGAAAATCCCCGTAGTGACCTCTGATGAGAAATTCAGCCTCTATAAAGGGCTCAAAATCATCTGGTGATGACTGGTCGAACTCGACTAAGCAACTTTCCGGCTGTCGATAAATGCGAGGATTGGATTTTGCCGGATGGCTATTCGAGAGAAACGATTACAGAACAAGATCGCACAACAATTGACAACTGCATCCCAGCTGCCCTACCATCATTTGTGTTATGACTCCGCTGGCCCATCGCCATCACCATCATCACCATGCGACGAGCGTGTCGGCGGGGGAACTCGGATAGCTAGGCAATCCTAGGAAATCCAAAGCCCGCTGGCGCGGAAAACGCAGCGGGCTTTTTGCTTTTTCCGGCGAGTTCTGAAAACCTGTTGCGGAGATCGGGAGAATCCGATGAAGATCGATTTCGACAAATTGCAAGGCCTGGCGCCCGCCGTCATTCAGGACGCGGATAACGGGGAGTTACTGATGGTGGGCTTTATGAACAAGGAAGCGCTGGAGATCACCCTGAGCAGCGGGTTCGCAACCTTCTACAGCCGCACGAGGCAGAAACTGTGGACCAAGGGAGAAAGCTCGGGCAATCGTCTGCAAGTGGTTGCTGCCTGGACGGACTGTGACCGGGACACAGTGCTGCTCCGCGTTCGAGTGCTGGGCGAGGGCAAGGTCTGCCACAACGGGACGCGCTCCTGCTTTACAGAGGAACTTCCGCTGGGGAACGCGTTGGGCGCTGCGTCGGCGCGCGAGAGGGCTGACCAATGAAACTGCGGCTGGGCATTCCCAAAGGAAGTTTGCAGGAAGCGACGTTGAGTCTCTTCACCCGCGCCGGACTGCGTGTCTACACCAACGCTCGCTCTTACTTTGCGGCCACCGATGATCCCGAGATCGAATGCATGCTGATTCGCGCCCAGGAAATGGCGCGCTACGTCGAACACGGCGCTCTGGATGCCGGTCTGACTGGCTTGGACTGGGTGCTCGAAAGCGGCCTCGATGTGGTCAAAGTCACTGACTTGATTTATTCCAAGCAGAGCATGGGCAAGGTCAAGTGGGTGCTGGCGGTGCCCGAGGATTCGGGCTTTCAGAAACTTGAAGACCTGGATGGCCGAATTATCGCTACCGAACTGGTCAGCTTCACCCGCAATTATTTTGCCCGCCGGAATGTTTCGGTGCGAGTCGAGTTTTCCTGGGGCGCAACCGAAGTCAAGCCCCCATTGTTGGCCGATGCCATTGTCGAGGTCACAGAGACAGGGAGTTCCCTGCGCGCCAATCATCTGCGGATCCTCGAAACCGTTCTCGAGTCGAATACGCAACTGGTGGCGAACAAGGCGGCGTGGGCTGACCCGGCGCGGCGGGAGAAGATTGAGAATCTGGCCGTCATGCTGAACGGAGCGATGGCCGCGCATGGCAGAGTCGGCCTGATGCTCAACGTGCGCAAGCCGGACCTGCCCGCGGTTCTCCGCCTTCTGCCAGCGCTGCAAAATCCCACGGTCGCGCCCCTGGCCGATGGTGAGTGGGTCGCGGTGAATACGGTCATTGAGGAACAAACCGCGTGGTCGCTGATTCCGAAGTTGAAGCAGGCCAACGCTCAGGGCATCGTCGAATATCCACTGAACAAGGTGGTCCTGTGAAGCGGGAAAAACTGAAGCGCCAGAAGATACAGCGCAAGTTGACGATGCGCATTCTCGAAGGCCCCCAGCGAGATCGTCTCGTGACGGCGCTGGCCAGGCGCGGTGCGACCGATCTGGCGGATGTCGAGTCCGCCGTGCGCCGCATTGTTGGCGACGTGCGGCGTGACGGCGACCGCGCCGTCCGGCGCTACGCTACGCGCTGGGACGGGCTGGGCAAAGGCGAACCGCTGCGTGTCTCCGAGCAAGAACTGCACCGGGCCTGGGAGGAGACTGATCCTGAACTGCAGGACGCCATCGAGCAGGCTGCGGGCAATATTCGTCGCTACGCGGAGTGGCAAGCAGCCTCAGCACTCAAGGAGTGGCAGCGCGAAATCGCGCCCGGCGTCAGTGTAGGTCAGCTGGTGCGTCCGCTGGAATCGGTGGGATGCTACGTCCCGGGCGGGCGCTATCCTTTGCCCTCCACTGTCCTCATGACGGTGATTCCCGCGCAGGTCGCCGGCGTCCAGCAGATTCGAGTCGCTTCTCCGCGTCCGGCGCAGGCTACTCTGGCGGCGGCCGCGTTCCTCGGCGTGCGCGAGTTCTACCGCGTGGGTGGGGCGCAGGCGATCGCCGCTCTTGCCTATGGAACTGAAAGCATTCCGCAAGTCGACAAGATCGTTGGCCCTGGCAACCGGTATGTGACCGCAGCCAAGAAACTTGTGGCCTTCGATTGCGCCATCGAGTTTCTCGCGGGACCCACCGAAGCCGTCGTCATCAGCGCCGACGGCGACCCCGCGTGCATCGCTTCCGATCTGGTGGCGCAAGGAGAACATGATCCCGACGCGCTGTGTATCTTCATCACAACTTCGCGCGCGTTGGCGAGAAACGTCCAGAAGGAAGTGCAAACGCGCACGCGCACAAACTCGATCGCCGCCCAGTCGCTCTCTCGTCGCGGCGCCATTCTTCTGGTTGCCTCTCTGGAAGAAGCGGTCGAGATATCGAACCGCATTGCTCCAGAGCACCTCACACTCCCGGCGGAGTTGCCGCCGGCCGTACAACACGCGGGCGCAGTCTTCCTCGATGAATTCACGCCTCAGGCCGCCGGCGACTACATCTCCGGACCGAACCACGTGCTGCCCACGGGGGCGATGGCGCGGGTGCGAGGCGGCCTCAGCGTGCTTGATTTCGTCCGAGTCATCGGCTGCCAGCAGGTATCGCGCGCAGGAATCCAGCGCATCGCGCCGCCGGGCATTATACTGGCCACCGCCGAAGGCTTGCAGGGACACGCCGAGGCATTCCGCGTGAGGTGCTCCCATGCTTGAGGCGCGCGACGCAGTAAAGAATCTGCATGCGTATCGCCCGCCTTTGGCCGGCCGAGTGGGCTTGCGCCTCGATTTCAACGAGAGCACTGCTGGATGTTCACAGCGCGTGCTCGCCCGGTTGCGCGCGCTCGATTCCGAGTTGCTGGCCCGCTATCCCGAGCGCGAGCCGGTTGAAAGAGAAGTGGCAGGTTTTCTCGGACTCGACCCGGCACAGGTCTTGCTCACGAACGGGGTCGATGAAGCGATTCATCTTCTTTGCTCAACCTATCTCGACCCTGGGGACGAAGCCCTCATCGTCGTGCCCACCTTTGCCATGTACGCGATCTTTGCGCATGCTGAAGGCGCACGCGTTGTCGAAGTGCGCGCCGGCGACAAGTTCACCTTTCCGGTTAAAGAACTGCTTGCTGAACTCAGCCCACGCACCCGGCTCATCGCGGTAGCGAATCCGAACAATCCGACCGGATCTGCGGTCGAACGCGATGTGCTCATTCAGATTGCACAAGCGGCGCCGCAAGCTGCCGTGCTCGTCGATGAAGCGTATTTTGAGTTTCACGGCGAAACTCTGATTGATCAGTCGTTCGGTGGCCACACTAGGCAAATCGAAAATCTTTTCGTGGCGCGGACCTTCTCCAAGGCCTACGGCCTCGCCGGTTTGAGAATTGGAATTCTCGCCGGAGATGCCCGGCAGATGGCAATGGTCCGCCGCGTGGCCTCGCCCTACAGCGTCAACGCGGCCGCGCTGGCAGTGCTGCCTGAGGCTCTGCAGGATCAGGAGTATGTCCACCGCTATGTTGCGCAAGTGATCGCCAACCGCGCAAGATTGCAGGAGGAACTTGGCAATCTTGGGCTGCATTACTGGCCCAGCCACGCCAATTTTGTTCTGGTGAGCATAGGCCCGGCCCACGCGGAGTTCGTGCAGGCGCTGCGCGACCGGGGAATCCTGGTGCGTGATCGCCACTCCGATCCAGGATGTGAGGGCTGCGTCCGCCTGACTGTGGGGACGGATGAACACACCGAGACTCTCATGGGTGCTCTCCGGGACGTCGTGGAACAACTGGGGCTGGGACGCGGTTTGCGAAATGGAGTGCGGGCGTGAGGAAAGCCAAACTAGGTCGCAAGACAGCGGAAACGGAGATTCAGATCGCCCTCACCATCGAGGGCCGTGGAAAGTACAAGATCTCCACCGGAATCCGATTTCTGGATCACATGATGGAACTGTTCACGCGTCACGGCGGCTTCGACTTGAAACTCGCCGCTCAGGGCGACTTGGACGTAGACCAGCACCACACCGTGGAAGACGTCGGCATTGCACTTGGCGAAGCGTTTGACCGCGCTCTCGGCAACCGGCGCGGCATCCTGCGGGCCGGATACTTTCTCATGACCATGGACGAAACTCTCGGCCTAGCGGCGGTGGACTTCGGCGGGCGCGCGGTGGCTGTGGTTCAGACTAAGGTCCGCGCAACGCGAGTCGGCGATCTGCAGACCGAACTGGTGCCCGACTTCTTCGAGGGCTTTGCGCGCGGTGCGCGCGCCAATGTTCATGCGCGCGTGATGTATGGGCGGTCCAGCCATCACAAGATCGAAGCGCTCTTCAAAGCTTTTGCGCGCGCTCTGCGGGTCGCCTGCTCCCGCGATCGCCGCTTGGGACGGATGTTGCCGAGCACCAAGGGATTGCTATGAGCATGCAAAGCGGCGGGGCAACGATCGCCATCGTGGATTACGGCGCCGGCAACCTGAATTCGGTGAAGAAGGCATTTGACTATCTCGGCGCCAAAATCGTCGTAACCCCGCAGCCGGAAACTGTCGCCGCCGCCGACAAGATCGTTCTCCCCGGCGTCGGGCATTTCAGCGCCCTGAGTGGCCTCGACAACAAGGGCTTGCGAGACGCCGTGCTCGAAGGCGCCAGCGCGGGCAAGCCGTTCCTGGGAATCTGCCTGGGAATGCAGTGGTTGTTCGAGGGCAGCGACGAGGCTCCCGAGTTTGCGGGGGCAGGTTTTTTCAAGGGGCGATGCCAGCCGTTTCCGTCGTCGGTAAAATCGCCGCACGTTGGATGGAATTCGCTGGCGCTGCGGCAGAGCTCGCGCTTGCTGCGCAACGTCGCGCCCGAATCCTTTGTGTACTACACTCACTCTTTTCAAGCCCCAGTGGTGGCCGCGACCGCGGCATCGACCGAGTACGGAACCCAGTTCTCCGCCGTCGTCGAACAAGAAAACATTTTTGGAGTGCAGTTCCATCCGGAACAATCGTGGACCGTGGGACTGCTCATACTCAAGAATTTCTGTGAGTTGTGAGGCCGAACCGTGGAAGTGATTTGTGAGGCTGAGTTCTAAGTGTTAACCAAGCGCATCATCGCCTGTCTCGATATGGACGGCGGCCGGGTCGTGAAAGGCGTGCAGTTCGTGAATCTGCGCGATGCCGGCGATCCGGCGGAATGTGCCGCAGCCCACGCGCGCGACGGGGCGGATGAAATCGTTCTGCTCGATATCACGGCCACCAGCGGCAAACGCAACACCATGCTCGATGTTGTCTCGTGTACCGCGCGTTGCTTGTTTGTTCCGTTCACGGTGGGCGGAGGAATCCGTGAATTGTCCGACGCCGAAGCTGTGTTTGACGCGGGCGCGGACAAGATCGCCATCAACTCCGCCGCGGTGACGGACCCGACACTGATTGGAAAGATCGCCGCCCGCTTTGGCTCGCAAGCGGTAGTGGTGGCCATCGATGCCCGGCGCGTCAAAGCAGGTTCCGGTGGCTTCGAGGTGTTCGTTGCCGGAGGGCGCACTCCTACAGGCCGCGACGCAATTCAGTGGGCGCGCGAAGCGGCAGATTGCGGCGCCGGAGAAATCCTGCTCACCTCGATGGACCGCGACGGGACCAAAGCTGGTTTTGATTGTGAGTTGACGCAGTTGGTGGCCGACGCCGTCTCTATTCCGGTGATCGCGTCGGGCGGCGCCGGCTCTCCGCAACATTTCATTGATGTATTCCGCGACGGTCGCGCGGATGCAGCCCTGGCCGCTTCCATCTTCCATTTCGGTCTCGAAAACATCGGACAATTGAAGCGCGAACTGCAAGCTGCCAACGTGACGGTGAGGTGGCCATGCTGATTCCGTCGATCGACCTCATGGGCGGAAAGATCGTGCAGTTGGTCCAGGGCGAAAAGAAGAAACTTGAGTTTGACAATTTCGACTACTGGATCGAGCGCTTTTCAAAGTATCCGATCGTTCAGCTGATCGACCTCGACGCGGCGCGCGGCGACGGTGACAACCGGCAATCAGTAAAGCAGATGGTCGGCCGCCTCAACTGTCAGGTTGGCGGCGGCATTCGCGACATCAAGACTGCGCATGAACTTCTGAACCTTGGAGCACGCAAAGTCATCATCGGTTCCGCGCTATTGACCGAAGGCCGAATCAACCGGGAATACGCTCGCTCGCTCGCAGAGACTCTCCCGAGCTCGGTTCTCATGTTCGCTCTCGATTCGCGAGGCGGCCGGGTTGCCATTGACGGTTGGCGCACGCAGACTGCCGTCACTGCCTTCGACATGATTCGAGAACTAGAACCGTTCTGCGAGACTTTCCTCTACACCCATATCGACACCGAAGGCTTGATGGGCGGAATTCCCATGGATACCGTTCATGCCATCCGGCAAGCCACGCAACGGCACCTTGTGGTCGCCGGCGGCATCACCGAACAGCAAGAAATCGACAGCCTCGACGCGCTGGGAATTGATGCCGTCGTGGGCATGGCGCTTTACTCCGGGAAAATTCGCGGTTGAGCCGACCGCGTGGTAAGACACATGGCTGAGTTGATGAAGGCCGCGACATTAACGTCCCCGCAAGAAATTCGCAAGCGGCCGCTTCGGATCAGCGAAGTCGCCAGGCCGGAACCGAAGCCAGGTCAAGTTCTTCTGCGGGTTCGTGTGTGTGGAGTATGTCGCACCGATTTGCATATCGTCGAAGGAGACTTGCCACCCCTTCGCCCAGGAGTGATCCCCGGACATCAGATTGTCGGCGAAGTCGTAGCTGGGCCTACAGGCGCCGGATCCACGGAACAACTCCCCGCTGGCACACGGGTCGGCGTTTCCTGGATGGGGGGAACCGACGGCACCTGCCGGTACTGTAATCTCGGGCTGGAGAATCTCTGTGACTCGCCCACGTTTACCGGCTATACGGTGGACGGCGGCTACGCCGAATACGCGGTCGTTCGCTCCGATTTCACTCTTCCTCTTCCCGATCAACTGGACGATTTGCACGCGGCCCCGCTGTTGTGCGCAGGCATTATCGGCTTTCGTAGCCTTCGCGTAGCGGGCGTCAAACACGGCGACCGTGTCGGGTTGTTCGGGTTCGGCGCTTCCGCCCACCTGGCGATCGCGGTCTTGCGCGCTTGGAATTGCGAGGTATACGTTTCCACGCGCGGAGCTTCGCATCGCCAGTTAGCCGCGTCGCTGGGTGCGGTTTGGGTGGGAAGTGAAACTGACAAACCGCCTGCGGAGCTTGATTGCGCGGTAACCTTCGCTCCCAGCGGAGATGTAGTAGTAGCGGCTCTCGCCAGCCTGCGGAAGGGAGGAGTGGTCGCCATCAACGCCATTCACCTGGACCGGATTCCGCAATTCGACTACGATCGGCTGCTGTGGGGCGAGCGCCAGATTCGCAGTGTCGCGAACATGACTCGCGCCGATGCTCGAGATTTTCTAAAGGTCGCGAGCGAGATTGGTCTGAAGCCGAAGGTCACTCCCTTCCCGCTCCACCAGGCCAATGAAGCTCTACTGGCCGTAAAAGAGGATTCCATCGACGGGGCGGCCGTCATAGTCATATAAGGGTTTACTTGCCCGCTTCTGGTTGCGCCAGGATGAGTGCGGGAACCTCCTGCTGTTTCACCAGGTTGTTATAAGCCGCCACATCGGTGGATAGAATCGTCTTCCATTTTGCCAGTTGTTCATCAACCGCTTTGCCGACCATATCGAATACTTCGTACGATTGCTTCGTGGGAGCCGAGGTGGCGCTATCCACCACGCCGCTCAACGCAACCAGATCGTTGTTCAACCGGACCGGGAAATTGAGTACATCCTGACCGCTCTTGGCCTTGGTCTGGATCAACGCTTCTTCCACCTCCGTCATCTTCTTGTCGAGCGTCTTGCCGGCATCGGCAATAACCTTGGCGCGAGGATCGTTCTTCAGGCGCGTGTTCGCCGCAGTGATCTGCTCGCGAAGATCGCGAATCTGAATGATGGAATCGTCGGTTTCCGTGACCTTGTCCCGAATCTTCAAGAGCAGATCGAATTGTTTGGCCAGGTCCTGCTGACCGATCTTCAGCCGCGGGTCTTCCTTGATCTCAATCGGCGCGGTATAGCTCTTGCCTAGTACAGTCAGCCTTACTTGATACGTGCCCGGCAGCGCTTCCGGACCGTTGGTGTCACCGCCCCATAGCGGCGCTTTCGGCACCTTCGTTGCTCCCTCATAGCGCAGGTCCCACACGAAGCGGTTCAGGCCCGCGTCGGCGGGCAGGCTGCCCGCGTTGCGGTCGCGGTTGAAGGAGTCTTCCTCGTCGTCAGGTGGTTCCTCCTTCTTAGGATACTTGCGGATCACCTTTCCCGAGGAATCGAGTATCTCCAGCGTGATTTTCGGCGCTTCGGAAGCCGCTGCATCAGGTTTCTTGGTTTCAGAAGAAGAATCTGACCGGCTTGCCTCGCTTTTTGGCGACGCGCCCTCGGCACCCGCAGAAGAATGCGATTTCGCCTGGTCGGGCTTCTTGAGTGAAGTCTTAAGCCAGTAATTAATGACAGCTCCTGCCGGCGGGTTGCTTCCTACGTTGCCTCTGGCGGCAAAGAACGAACCCCGAAACACCGTATGATTCGCGGCGGCGGGCGTGAACAGGTGCGCCTCTTGCTGCGGAACCGAATCCTCGTATTGTTCGAGCGGAGTGATGTCATCCAGTACCCAAAAACTGCGTCCGTGGGTTGCTACCACCAGGTCGGTGTTCTTGATCACCAGATCGTTTACCGGAACAGTCGGCAAATTTAGTTGCAGCGACTGCCAGTGGGCGCCGTCGTCGAACGAAAGGTACACACCCTGCTCGGTTCCAGCAACAAGCAAAGCGGGCCGCCGAGGATCGACTCGTACGGAGTGGACGTAATCGTTCGCCGGCAACCCCGTGACCAGTTTGGTCCAGGTCTTCCCAAAATCTGTCGTCTTGAATACGTAGGGAGCGAAGTCGTCTGACTTATGGCGCTCAACGGCGAGATAAGCGGTCCCAGCGTCGCGTGGAGAGGCCTCAATCATACTCACCGTGCCCCAATCCGGCATCGCCTTAGGTGTGACGTCCTCCCAATGGGCGCCACCATCGCGTGTGAGCTGAACCAATCCGTCATCCGTCCCTGCCCAAATCAAGTCCTTCTGTACGGGAGATTCCACCACGGAAAAAATCGTGTCATAAACTTCGACACCGGTGTTGTCCTTGGTAATCGGTCCGCCTGATGCCGCCTGTTTTGACTTGTCGTTGCGCGTCAGATCGGGACTGATGATCGTCCAACTCATCCCGCCATCGGTTGTCTTGAACAACACTTCGCCCGCGAAGTACATCGTCTTCGCATCGTTCGGCGAAGAAGCGTGCGGCGAAAAAACGATGGGTTCCGTCCATTGGAAGCGGTGTTTGATGTCGGCCGCAGCCCACCCGATCGGGTTTACCGGCCACGGATTCACCGCCTGCTCCTCGTGAGTGCGATGATCGTAACGCGTGATCTCTCCGCCGTAAGACCCCGCGTAAACGATCTCCGGGTCCGTCGGATCGGGAGCGATGTAGCCGCTTTCGCCCCCACCCACGGCGTACCAATCGGGCCGGTCAATTGTGCCGTCGGCGCTCGCGCTGGCGATGGCCACAGTGGAGTTGTCCTGTTGCGCGCCATAGATGTAATACGGGAACCGGTTGTCGGTAATGACGTGGTAAAACTGCGCGGTGGGCTGGTTAAATACGGTGGTCCAGGTGTCGCCGCCGTCGATGGAAATCGTGGCTCCGCCATCGTTGCCGTTAATAAGGCGCTTGGGATTCGTGGGATCGATCCACAACGCGTGATTATCTCCGTGCGGCGCGCGCACGCGGCTGAACGTCTTACCTCCATCGTTCGACCGATACGCGCCCGTGTTCAGGATGTAAACGGTATCCGCCGACTTTGGATCGGCGAAAATGTGCGAGTAATACCAGGCCCTTTGCCGAAAGCGGTGGTCGTCGGTCGTCAGACTCCAGGAATCGCCACCGTCATCCGACCGATAGATTCCGCCTTTCTCCGCCTCGATCACGGCCCACACCCGGTTAGGATTCGCGCCCGAAACCGTGACCCCGATGCGGCCCAGAATGCCCTCCGGCAGCCCGTGGCCTTTGAGTTCCTTCCATGTAGTTCCACCGTCGCTGGAGCGGTAAAGGCCGCTGCCTGCGCCGCCGCTGTCCAAACTCCACGGAGTTCGCCGGGCTTGCCAGAGTGCAGCGAACAGGATGTTGGAATTGCTGGGATCGAACGCGACGTCGATGCCCCCGGTCTTGGCATCCTTATATAGAACTTTCTGCCAGGTCTTACCGCCATCGAGCGTGCGGAAGATTCCGCGCTCTTCGTTATCGGCAAACGGATGTCCGAGCGCGGCCACGAAGGCAATGTCAGGGTTCTTCGGATTGACGATGAGGCGTCCGACGGCGTGGGTGTCGGCCAGGCCAACAAACTTCCAACTCTTACCCGCGTCGATCGACTTGTAAACACCGTTGCCGCCGACGATGTTGCCGCGAATACAAGCTTCTCCGGTTCCAACGTAAATCACATTGGGATCGGATGTCGAAACTGCGATCGCTCCGATTGCCGGCGACGCATCCTTCTGCTTGTCGAAAACAGGCTTCCAGCTCAGGCCGCCATTGGTCGTCTTCCACACGCCCCCGGCAACCGCGCCAAAATAATAGACATTCGCGTTATCTTGGCCAACGACGCCCGCCACCGCCACCACGCGCCCGCCACGAAATGGGCCGACCAGGCGATACTGCATACCCTTCCAGGGTCCCTGGTCCTCACCCTCCTCCTTGTCGGCCGCAGTGCCACCGGCCTGCACTCCCGCCGTTGCTGGCTGGTTCTGCTGCGTCACCGGCTTCTCGCCGGAATCAGGGGACTGCTTGGCGGAGTGTTTCTGCCCGAATGCCGTGGCGATTAGACATGCAATCAAAAGGGAGAATGTGGTTGTTCGCAAGTTTGTGTTCCTCCGGAGACGTAAACGATACAGCCAGCGGCCCCATATTCTCAACTGCGACCTCGAAGCCCGTTTTGTGGATCGAGTGGCATCACTCACACAAACGAGGTCATCCATGAAATTGGCGATTCGGGAAGCTCTACGTGGGAATCAGCAGTGTAAAGCCAGCGGTGGCGATGAGCGCCACGGCCCAGATCAAGTCCAAATTCACCCAGGCTTTTCGCAGAACGTCGAGACCCAGCCTCACATAAACCACGAAGGCGACCAGCCCCGTGACGAGAAGATATCCGAGCGTGTGGACAAGCAACGCGATGGACGCGGTCCACGGGCCGGAGAAGCCGAGCGCGTGGAGATGGTGAGCAGAATCGCCGAAGTCAGCCGCCGCGTGGAGCGCAGACATTTTCAGCAAGACGGGCAGCAGCATGAAGCCGGCACCGTGAGCGGAAGCCATCAGGAAGGACCAAATGGACAAATCGCGAAAACCGATTTGCATTCCACCCCAGCGCGGATGGCTCTTCCGTATTAACCGGTAAAGTCCAAAGGCAAGAAGAACGCAAGCGGCGGCGATCTTGACGTAACGCAGAGGCAACACCGCGCCGGCAATCGCGGCTCCGACCACTACAACTCCGATCGCCACGAAATGGCCTGCGGCAATCGGCACCAGGGATTGCCATACTGCAGCGGCGCTCTTCTTCTGCATTCCAAGAGCGACAGCAAAAAGCCAGCCCATTCCTGGATTGACGCCGTGGTAGGCCCCGAGCAGAAACAACGCGGCCCAGGGCCAGAGCGGGAAATGGGTCATGAGTAGCAGTACGAGTCGGACGAAGCGTCGCCACCCTCCAAATGGACCTGATGGCCACGGAGATTCCCAAATTCGAGAAGGAATTTCGGATCGATCTCCATCCCGCCCTCCGGCTTGGCATCGAGCTTTACCATCCAACTCTGAATTCCGTCCGGATAGAACTGCGCGTCCCACGGTGCGTAAAGCGAGTTCGTGAAATAGACGCGACGCCCGTCGCGGCTCAACTCCACCATCTGCGGGCCGCCGTTCAGTGGTGCGCCGGGGTTTTTCGGATGCCCAGCGCGGCGGACGATACCACCTAGATGCACGGAGCCCGTCTTTTGGGGATGAAAAGGGTCGGACACGTCGTACTGCAGAAATTCGCCGGTTCCCCAGCAGGAAATATAAAGGAAGCGGTCGTCGAGCGACAGATTGATGTCGGTGATCAGCGGTGGCACGGCCTTGAATCCCTTGAGCAGCGGCGGCAGCGTTTCGGGATCGGCAGGCTCGGCGGGGATTTCGATCACTTTCGTTATGCCCCATTTGCCATTGTCGCGATGCCAAACCCAAATGGAAGCGGATAGGTCTTTCAGCGATACCACGACGCCAAGAAATCCGTAGGCGCGGCTGGGATCGTGGGCGGGGCGAAGTTCCAGAGCCATTTGGTGCTCGGCGCCCAAATCCAATGCCTGAAGGTGGCGGCGCTTTCGCAGGTCCCACACATGCAGCGAGTGGCCGTAGCCGCCCTTCAAAAGGATCTCTGGGTTGACGCCGGTTTCCACCATGTTTGGCGTCCCCCACTCGCTGGTAATCATAGTGTCGTATCCCAAGTGCCACCAGAAGTCGTAGGCGAGAAATTGCGGCCCACGGTCGATTTCCCATTTCCCCAGAATCTCAAAGCTGTCCGGATCCATAACGAAAATCCCGCCCGGCCCATCTCCCGTAGCCGAGCCCAGCGCGCTGCAGAAAATTCCCTCGGGTCCGCAATGCACCGTGTGCGGCCGGCTATAGCCCGCACGTTCGGCAAGTACGTTGGGTTCAATCACCTTGACGATTTTCGGATTTCGCGGGTCGGGTTTCGTATCGATAATATGGATTCGCGAAGACTTGATGCCGGGCACGATTAAATAGCGACGCTCCGTGTGCGGATGCGGCATGTATGGACAGAGGCAGGCGCTGCAAGCGTTCCAGCCGAAGTGGTGCAACTCATCGCCGGCGTTGGGCATGTCCACCCGCCCGACGATTCCACCAAAAGTCTTGGACGCCGGATCCACATCCACAACCCCCAGCGCATCGGGATGCTCATTGCTCTCCGCGTTAAGCATCGCGACAAATGCCACCTTTTCCGGCGGGGCTTGCATCGCCGTTCTTGGTGAAGGATAAAAGGTAGGGTCAGGTCTCCAAAGTTCCACAGGTGTGCCTCCTCTGCAGGAAAGATTTGCTCGTTGGTCGATGGTCGTTGGTCGTTTGCCAACGACTAACGACCAACGACTAGCGACCGAATACTACCGACCGAATACTACCGACTATTTCGCAACCTCGGCATACGTGAATTCGCGAGTCCAATCCGCGGATTGTTTGCCGTCGACCTCGACGTAGATTTTCGCGAGCGCATTCACCGGCCCGTCATTCTGCGGAGGCTGCAGGATCAAGTCGCGCCCCATGGACCACGTCACGCGTCTTTCATCGAGGTTTCCGAAGTAATAATCCACTTTGCTGGGATCGAGACCCTTGTAACCGGTCGCCGTGGTCAACTCGACGAGCTTTTTATTTTTATCGGTGACGGGAAACTCCTTGCCGTAGATATTCGCGAGGGACACATCGAGAGGGAGCCAGCCGTAGTTGGGTGCGAAGAACTGGATCCAGCAGTGATAGCTGCCGTCGATTTGGATGCCATTCAAGGTGGGCTTTAGAAGCGAACCGTAGACCATGCGGGTGGGAATACCAGCCGCCATGGCGAGCGATGCAAAAAGCGAATGAAAATCAGTGCAGTTCCCAGTTTTTGTCCGCAGGCAATATTCCGTGCTGCCCACCGGGGAGGCCTTCAGGTGGTCGGGATCCTTCACCCAGTAATCGACGTTTTCGAGCGTCCAGTTGTAAATCTTGCGTGCGGCGAGAATGGGATTTGATTCACCCCCGACGATGGATGCGGAAAGGGACTTAATCTGGTCGTTAACGATGACGTGGTTCGAAGGTTGCAGATACGCGAAGAGCGCGGCCCGTTCCTGATCCGTCAGCGGACGCGTTCTGGCTGGGTCGATGTCGTTGCGAGTCTCCGTGCGCGTCAGTCCAAACGCTTCGCGGATCGTGATCGGGCCCTCGGCGGGCGCGTTGACTTCCGCATACCCTACGCGATTTCCCCAATCGTCCCGGTAATAGCGGACTGGAAAATCGGCGGCGACGCTGAATTCACGAATCGCAGACACATCGTCTTCCTGGGGAACGCTGAACCACATGCGCACCGTCTTGGCCCCCTTCGGCACTTGCACCTTGAATTCATTTTTTACCTGGAACGACGCCTGCTTGGGTTGCGTCGGCCTGGAAGCGTCGCCGGCAAACGCGCCGACGGAGCCTCCCAGAGCAATGCTGGCCGCCATCAAGCTCCAAAAGATGCGCTGGATTCGAATCCGCTGAGAATGCATGGCTTCCTCTTGGTGCAGAGAAGTGCACCGATGATGACCCTCAATGGTGTTGGAAAAGGGATGCAACGCAACGACCGAGCGGCGTAGAGGATTCCACCGTCAAGTGAAGCCGCGATTGCAGCGGATGAACATGCGCGTCCAGACAGCTGGGGGGTAGACCCTTATAGCCCATGGCCAACGACGCCGTCAAGCGAGGCAGCTCTCGCTCTCACGTCAGCTTGTACGCCGGGCACTTTTGTGTTGTGCTGTTCTCTCGTTTCCTGCAAGGATCGTCTGGCATGCAGCCCATCTACCGAATCATCGATGCCGATTCTCAACACCAAGCGCCGCCCGGCGCTTGCGCCCTGGCGGTCATGATCAAGACGCCCCGCGCCGGAGCCGTGAAGACTCGTCTTGTGCCGCCGTTGCACCCTGACGAGGCCGCTGCTCTCAGCATGTGCTTCCTCCGCGATGTGACGGCGAATATTGCCGAGGTGGCAACCGGTGACAGCATTCATGGCGTGGCCGCGTATACCCCGGTGGGAGAGGAATCCGCATTCGAAGGCATGTTGCCCAGAGGATTTCAACTCTTGCCGCAGCGCGGAGCACACTTGGGGGAACGGCTGCTGAACGCATTCAGGGACCTCATTTCTGTAGCGGGATATGAGGCAGTCTGCTTGATCAACGCCGACAGTCCGACCCTGCCTGCTGCGGTTCTGCGAGAGGCCGTGCACGCATTGCGGAAGCCCGGCGACCGAGTGGTCCTGGGGCAGGCAGAAGATGGTGGTTACTATCTAATTGGGCTGAAGCAACCCCACAGCCGCCTCTTCGAGGAAATCAGTTGGAGCACGGACAAGGTGCTCTCCCAGACTCTCGAGCGCGCCCGCCAGATCAGCCTTGAAACAACGCTGCTTTCAACCTGGTATGACGTTGACGACGCCGACTCCATGCGGCGCCTATGCGCGGAGCTGTTCTCCGGTAACGGCATTTCAGGCGGCAGGGAATCGAAAGGCTATAGCGCGCCCTACACGCGCCAGTATTTGAGCCGCCTGCTCGAAGGCGGTGGCGCCGCCAGACTAGGCGTAGCACAGCCTCCACTGGGGCGGCTGGTCTGATGTCACGCCTGATTCCCTTCAGTCTGCTTGGTTGTATTCTTCTCGCGCTGAATCTCGCTGGCTCGCACCAGCAACGGCAAGACCATCTGTCCGCGTTTATTGCAATCGCTCTTGTGCAGGGTGCTGTCTATCTGATCGCGGCATGGATGGTGTTTCGCGAACGCCAGCCGCCTGGGTCGCTGGCAATCATTCTCGTCTTTGCCGCATTGTTGCGCCTCACCGTCCTCTTTGCGCCTCCCTATCTCTCAACGGATATCTACCGCTATATCTGGGATGGCCGCGTCCAAGCAGCGGGCATCAATCCTTACCGCTTTGTGCCGGCAGATCCCTCTTTGCAATCCCTCCGTGACGGCGACATATATTCCCGGATCAACCGCCGCGACTACGCCCACACCATCTACCCGCCTTTGGCGCAAGCCCTCTTCCTGGGAATTACACGGGTCAGCGAATCTGTGATCTGGATGAAGGCGTGCATGGTGGCCTTTGAGGCCCTTGCTGTCTGGATGCTCCTTCGCCTGTTGGCGCTGCTCGGTCTGCCTGCTGAACGTGTTCTTATCTATGCGTGGCACCCGCTGACAGTATGGGAGTTCGCCGGAAGCGGCCACATCGATGCCGCCGCGATCGCGTTACTGGCGATAGCGCTGTGGGCCCGGCAGCGTAACTTTCCGGCGCTCACGGGCATCACACTGGCGGGCGCGACCCTGGTCAAACTGTATCCGGCTCTGTTGTTCCCGGCACTTTACCGCCGCTGGGACTGGAAGATGCCGGTTGCGTTTCTGGCTACGATGGTGGTTGGGTATGCTCCTTATCTGAGCGTGGGCCGGGGTGTATTCGGGTTCTTGCCCGGATATATTCAGGAAGAAGGCTTAAGCAGCGGCGAGGGTATCTACCTACTTAGTCGGATCCAAAGCTTGGCAGGCGAAGATGAGACGATCTCGGCTGCATACTTTGCGGCTGCACTCGTCGTATTGCTGGCGCTGGCGGTGTGGCTGTTCTTGCGGCCTGCCGCTGAGAATGGATGGATACGAGGCGGCACTGCTTTGGTGGTCGTTTTCTATGTACTCGTCTCGCCACATTATCCGTGGTATTTTGCCTGGCCGCTGCTCCTGCTTACGATGGTCCCGTATGCTCCAATGCTCTACCTGGCCGCAGCCAGCTTTATACTCTACGAGACCTTGCAGGGTGAGGATGCAGCCTTGTTGTTTCGATTGAACTCGCTTCTCTATCTGCCGTTTGCCTTACTCGTTTTGGTGCACGCGATTGCGGCGCGAGTGCGCGCGCGGAGAGCGCCGCTCTCAACTCTGGAGGCAAGCGATGGCCGCTGATCCCTCCACAATCCGCGCGGTGCCAAACCGATACTTCGAACGGGCCGACTCGGAATTAAGAATCATAGTCGATCAAGAGCCAGTCTGCCTTTACCTGGAAACGACGAACCGATGCAATCTGCCTTGCGGAACCTGCCCGCGCACGTTTGAGGAACTCGAACCGCCTGCCGACATGAGTTGGGAACTCTTCACCCAGATTGTGGACCAGTTTCCCAAGATTGAGCGCGTGGTGCTGCATGGCGTGGGCGAACCCATGATGGTGCGCGATCTGCCCAAAATGATTCGCTATCTCAAAGATCGTGGCACCTACGTTCTGTTCAACACCAACGGCACGCTGCTCAATCGCCGCAAGGGCCTGGAACTGATGGAATCGGGGCTCGACGAGTTGCGCGTCTCTCTCGACGCCGCCGAGCCCGCCACCTTCAAGATCGTTCGCGGACTGGACATGTTCGACCGCATAGTCAAAAATGTCCGCGAATTCACGCAAATGCAGCGGGAGAAGAACGTGGACACGCCGCGGGTTTCTCTCTGGCTTACCGGCTTGAAGGAGACACTTCCGCAATTGCCCGCGTTCGTCCGTCTGGCCCATGATCTGGGTGTGCGGGAAGTTTACTTGCAGCGCCTGGTGTATTTCCCTGAAGGACAAAGGCAAGGACAGCAACAAAGCCTGGCCCGGCCCGAGTCGTCCTTGTTCGAGCACATTGACAGCGAGGAGAGCCGCCTGATTCGCGAAGCCGAAGAAATAGCTCGGACCCTCGGCGTTAGTTTCAATGCCTCCGGGGCGACCGAACCCGGCACTAGCTTGCAGAAGAAAAGCTCCGACCGTCCCTGGTCGCTGTGCCGCCGGCCGTGGACGCTGATGTATTTCACCGCGCACGGCCGTGCCATCCCGTGCTGCATCGCTCCCTTTTCCATGCGTGGGTATGCCAGTTTCACGTTAGGCGACGCCACCCAGACGAGTCTTCGTGAAATCTGGAACGGCGAACGCTATCAGGAGTTCCGTCGCGCGCTGTTGAGCGATGATCCGCCCAAAGCTTGCGCGAATTGCGGACTGCGCTGGAGCCTCTAGCGCTATCTCCGTGCAAACTTCGCCCCCAACGCCGAACTCCGGGCCGCCGCAAACTCTCCGCATCGCAGTGGTCATCCCCGCACTGAATGAGGAAGAGCCCATTGCCGACGTAGTGCGCGAGGTTGCGCGCCAGACTGTCGACGAGATCATCGTGGTAGACAACGGGAGCACCGACCACACCCCTGAGCAAGGCCGGCAGGCAGGAGCCCGTGTAGTGCTGGAACCGCAGCGGGGCTACGGCCGGGCGTGTCGCGCCGGAGTTCAAGCTGCTGGTCCTAACGCAGACATCATCGTCATTCTGGATGGCGACGGCAGCGACTCCCCGGAATTTCTCGACCGGATCGTAGGGCCCATCATCGCAGGCACACACGACTTTGTGGTCGGCTCGCGCATTCGAGGAATTCGCGAACCGGGGAGCATGAACGCTCAGCAGGTACTGGCGGGGCGGATGGCTGGGTTCCTCATCCGACGGCTCTATGGCGTTCACTACACCGATATGTGCCCTTTCCGCGCGATCCGGCGCGATGCGTTAGAGCGGTTGGATATGCGCGAAGAAACCTATGGCTGGAATCTGGAGATGCAGATGCGCGCGGCACAAGCTGGACTGCGCATCCTTGAGGTGCCGGTGGATCATCGCCGCCGTGCCGGCGGTGAGTCCAAGGTGTCGGGAAATCTCAAAGGAACCATTCTGGCGGCAACCCGGATTCTGATCACGTTTGTAAGGATCGCCTGGAATTCGAAGCGGTCCGGCGGCAACCCAGAGCGATTGTCGTAACGGTGTATAGTGCGCACCTTCGGCGGCCAGAGCCGTAACCCAGAGTGACTCCTGGCGGCACAACTGAAGAGGTTGCGGAAAGAGTCAAAAGTCAACTCCCAGCCCCTAAAGGGACGATTGATTTCGAAGGACTTGCGGTATCGCTAAAGCGATACCCTGATACGAAACCGAAGTCTTCCCTGATATGAAACCGGAGTTTTCCCGAGCCTATGAAGTCGTGCCTTTCCCTTTCCTAACTGTATACCACCGATCGAAGACTGCTCTGGCCACAGGGCGCCCGACTTTTCTCCACGGCAGGGCGTGTGCTAGCTTGTCTGCCATGCACACCCATGAAATCCATGAGCAGGTGGAAAAGGCCCATGAGAAGCAGCAAAAGGGTATCGGCCTAACCACGGCGGTGCTCGCGGTGCTGATGGCCGTCGCCACTATGCTGGCGAACAATGCTAATACCAGGAAAATCGTGGTCGAGACCAAGACCGCCGATTGGTGGGCGTACACCCATTCCAACGACACCAATTCGCGAATCTACATGTCCAATGAGCGACTGGCGCACTTGCAAGGACAGGATCAGGCGGCGCAAGAGTTCCACCAGCTTTCCGAGGAACAGAAGAAAGAATCCGAGAACGCGAAGGTTATGGCCCAGAGCCTGGAAAAAGATTCGGCCCTGCTGGCACGCAAGGCGGTTTACGGTGAGATCGCGGAACTGTTCCTGGAAATCTCAATCGTGCTCTGCTCCGTTTCCTTGCTCACCGATTTGCTGCTCTTCTGGCGTCTCTCCTTCATTAGTACGGTAATTGGGATCGGACTGATCGCCGGATTTTTCCTGCTTTAAGCTTCACTAATGCCCTCTCGGGCAATCACGACCGTGGTGCAGGAGCTGCCCAACTTGGGCAGATCGCGCGCGGCGGCCATGCTGATCTGCAATGCAGGCTGCTCGCCGCGAACGATCGGGCAATAAAAATCAGGCTCCAGCAGGGCGTTCTGCAGCCTCCGGCGGCCCGCGCAACCACCGTGACACGAGTCACGAAACGCGCACGACTGACAAGCCTCCGGCAGCGTCCGAGCCTGAACGAAAGCGGGGGTGCTTACGACGTCAGCGCCCAGTGATATCAAATCTGAGAGCGGCTCACCTGGACCCGGCCAATAAACGCAGGGCTGGGTCGTGGCCCGAGGCGTAACCCGCACCGTGCCCAGGCCACATCCCGCTCGCCGTGGCGGAAGACCCGCGATGACTCGAACCAGCGGCTCTCCGATATCGATCACGTCCGTCTCCGCAAACAGTCGGCGGAATCCTTCCCAGTACTCCTCGTAGTTCAGCGCATAGAGATCCGAGCGTACGGCCTGGTACACGTTGACGCGCAACGGAGCGCCAAACCCTTTCGCCACTCGCGCCACCTCCGCAAGGCGAAGATAGTTTGACTTCATCATGACTGCGATGATGGTGACGGGCACGCCGAGACGCACCGAGCGTAGCGCCTGCTGCCGGATCAGATCCCAGTTTCCCGCTCCGCGCTGGGTATCCTGTTCCGCTTTTGTGGGGTAATCGAGTGAAAACTCGACATCGTGGAACGATTGCAACTCCTCATCCTGCAATACCGCGACGCTATAGCCATTCGAGGTGATCGTGAGCTTGACGGGTTGCGTGCGCAGGTAGGCCAGAATGGGTTTGAAGTCCGGATGCATACCGTTTTCGCCGGTGCCCAGATTCACCGAACGAACGGGCAGTCTCTGCATCACCGACTTCACTTGCTCCAGGGTAAGACGGTCCGCGCGAGTCGGATCGCGATAGCAGAACGAGCAGGCAAGATTGCATTCGTTGGTGAGCCCCAAGCCGAGCGAGAACCCGGCATTCGTTGCCGACCCAACGGCTTCGCTTGCCGGGGAGATGCCGGTTGACTCATTCATGCGCTATTCCCGATGCGGCAACTCCGCGGGACGGAGAAGAAGTTGAGTATAGCGTGCGATGGCGGCAAATTCCGGGCGCCTTCCCAGTTCGCGCTCCAGCGCAACGATCCGCGCATACTCGGTCTCGCGGGAGATCTGTGGCGACAAGTAATCTGCTACGACCCGCACGCCTTGCAGGGCGACCACTTCCAACGATGCGTCCTTGGCCATGACCAGCAGATCTTCAGGAGTGAAAAAGCGCACCCGTCCGCCATAGAGCGATTCAACTCCCCAGGCAGCCGTGAGCGCCTTGTCCGCCGCTTCCAAGTCACCCGATTGGATGGCAGCCTTCAGCACTTCGCCAGCCCGGTTGCGCACCAGGACTGACAGTATGGAGGTTATATCGCGCCGCAGGAGCCGGGCTGCATCGCGGAGCACAGCGTCCGGATCTTCGACGTATTCCAGTACATCATGGCAGACGACGACATCGAACGAAGCTGCTGGAAATAGCTTCGCGACGTCCGATACATCCCCAGGTCGCAAGCTGATTCTATCCGCGACTTGTGCCTCGCGTGCGCTGCGCTCGGCAATCTGCAACATCGCTGCGGAGGAGTCGAGCAGCGTGACGTGAACTCCTAGGCGCGCCAGGCGCACGGCAGTCGCGCCCGTGCCGCCCCCCAGATCCAACGCCCGCAATGATCTTGAGGACGGAGGAACGGGTAGGAACTCTTCCAGGCTGGCGAAGGCCAGATCGAGCCGCAACCTCCCCTCGGTTGTCTCGAGGTAAGCAGCGTACTTGTCGGCGTCCTGCTGAAAACCTTCGCCCAGCCCAGTGGATGGATTCATGCCACACTCAAGCGCACTCGCGCGCTCATTGCGCGTTCACCTATTGCGCGTTCACCCAGGTGTTCCCCCCTCCCACCAACTGCACGGACACGTCCGAAAAGGAGATGCGGATCGGCTTGCCCAGCCGCGTTCCACGGTGATCCATTGCGACAACGAGAGGCCCGGCCTTCTTGTAGTCCTCCCACGTCGAAAGGACAGTCGGCTTTGCGCTTCCGGCGCGATGGTATGTCCATTCCTGGATACGGTTGTCGGCGCCAACGAAGAGTTCCCAAATGTCGCCGGGCTGGTAGCCGACATCCGCGGGATAAGTCACCACCACCCGCTTGGCGGAACCCTTGCCCAGCGGCAGTTTGTGCATGCCCGTTTCTTCTATTTTCGCGCTGCCGTCCCAGACAAGATGAAAGGGGAAGAGCACCCAATACTGATCGTTGATGAATCCCGGATCGACCTCGTCCTTCACGGCCGCGGGCTGGCTGCTGAGTTGAGAGCGCAGGTACGTAAGCTTCACCGGCTTGCCTGCCTTGTCCTTTCCATCGTAGGAAACCTGGTCGGTTTTCGGCTCCCAGACCCAGGTTCGAGAAAGCTTGAGCCCGCCGCCCAAATCTGCGCTCCAGGTGTAGCGGATCCGCTC
>Ga0209698_10000313_pt1 | contig 54407 bp, 51 predicted proteins | sample LitLauG_LLR_2012_FD_187203 | JGI IMG/M metagenome (GOLD analysis project Ga0209698, IMG submission 187203) | Freshwater sediment microbial communities from Pennsylvania, USA - Little Laurel Run_MetaG_LLR_2012 (SPAdes) (version 2) | ecosystem: Environmental > Aquatic > Freshwater > Creek >...
CACGCTCGCGCGCGAAGTCGATGGACAGATAGTAAAAGTTCTTCTTGGCGCCCGTGGGCAGCATGTTTTCGATCGCGCCGATCAGGCCTTCGGGCTGCAAATCGCGGCTGCCGAGCCCGAATGAACCGGAGTACAGCGGCGGCATGTCGTCGAGTTTCTTGTACGAAGCGAAGCCGGGATAGGGCAGATGGCCGTTCCCGCTGCGGCCGTTCTCCGCGCACCGGCTCAGCGCCGCGCGCAGTTCTTTTACAAGCGGCAGATCGGCGGCCAGCGGCTGGTCCACACGTTCCAGCACGGCGACGCCTTTGCGGCCTTTCAGGATTTCGCCCAGCAAATCGCCAGGGAATGGACGGAACATGGTGAGATTCACCACGCCCGCCTTGATGCCTCGCGTTTCGCGCAGATAATCGACCACGGCCTCGGCGGTGACGATCATGCTACCCATGCCGAGGATCAGATACTCGGCGTCTTCGGCGCGGTAAGTGGACACGCGCGAGTAACGGCGGCCGGTCAATTCGTAAAACTGCTCCATCGCCTTGTCCGTGATGGGTCCGATGTGGTCAAAGAAAAAAGGCCTCTGCGCGGCGACGCTCTGCATGTAGGCGTCCTGGTTCTGCACCGTGCCGATCATCACCGGATTGTCCACGGTCCACAGTTCGGGAATGCGGCGGCGGCGGGGGCCGAATAAAATGCGCTGCGCCGGCGTGGGCGTGTCGATGATGTCGTCGGGGCGGCCCAGAAAATCGGCGATCAGCTCGCGCTCCGGCAGCATGATCGATTCGATCAGGTGCGTGGTTAGGAAGCCGTCCTGCGCGCAGATGCCGGGCGTCAGCGCCAGTTCCGCGATGCGGTGCGAAATGATATTCAAGTCGCAGACTTCCTGCGCGCTCTTGCCGAAGACCTGAAAGAAACCCGAATCGTCGATGCAGTGATAATCGTCGTGGCCGGCATGAACGTTCAGCGTCGCCTTGGTCATGGCGCGGCAGCCCATGTTCAGCACGTAGGTCAGGCGCTTACCGACGGCCGCGTACAGCGATTCATGCATGTACGCGATGCCCTGCCCCGACGAAAAATTCGTGGCGCGCAAGCCGGTCATCGACAGGCCGGCGGTGACGGCAGCGGCGGCATGCTCGCCTTCGGGCTCAATAAAAATCAGCGGACGCCCCGAGATATTGATGTGTCCCTTGGCGCTCTCCTCGGCCCAATACTCACCCATCTGAGTAGAGGGCGTGATGGGGTACGCGCCGGCGGCGTCGCTCGATTCGCGCTCGCACATGATGACGGCGGTGTTGCCGTCCATGGCCTGCCTCACGCCGGGATATTGGAAACTTCGTTTTGCGCCCATAATTCCTTCAAACCCTCAACTCTCTCGACTGGCTTTCGGCCTTCACCAGCGGCAGTTCCGCCAGTTCCACCGGTAGCGCGGATTTGCGCGTGATCTTGCGCGCTTCCATGCCGCGAACCGGACCAGTTTTTTCCATCCACACGATCGCACCGGTGGGGCAGCGGTGGATGGCGTGCATCGACGCTTCGCCGTTGCGCGAATAGTCGATCACCGCCAGCGAATCGACAATATGAATCAGCGATGGTGCGTCGGCGGCGCAGCGACCGCAGCCTGTGCAGGCCACTTCACACTCTTCTTCCGCCAGGTCGCCGTTCAATAGATTTCTGCACGCCACCCACAGGCGATGGCTCACCGGATGGAGCGAGAACAGCTCCTTCGGGCAAATGTCCACACAATCGCCACAGGCGGTGCACAGAGCCTCGCTCACCACCGGAAGCCCGTGCTGGTCCATGCGAATGGCTTTGAATTCGCAGACGCGCTCGCAATCTCCGAGGCCCAGGCAGCCCCAACTACATCCCTTGCCTCCGCCGTTCACCAAAGCCGCCGCGCGGCACGATTCGAGGCCGGCATATTGCGCGCGATGCCGGGCCACATGGGCTCCACCAGCGCAGGCCAGCCTCGCGACGCGGCGTTCTTCATGGCCGGCGGCGACCTGCAGCAGCGCCGCAATCGCCGCGATCCCGTCCGGGGTATTCACAGTGCATTTGCCCGGCGCGATTTCGCCCTTCACCGCTTTTTCGGCGAAGGCGTGGCATCCGGCGCATCCACAGGCTCCGCAGTTGGCCTTGGGAAGCAGCGATTCCACTTCTTCAATGCGGGGGTCTTCCCAGACATACAGCCTTTTATCGGCGATGACGAGGACAGCGGCGAGCAGCGCGCCCAGCCCGCCCATGAGAGCCGCGGCAATCAGGTATTCAGACAAGAATCACCTCGTGTGGGTCACGGCGCTCAACCGCGGGCCGAAGCGGTGGGTGAAATAGCGCAGCGCCACCCTCGGGGGAGACACATCGTGGTGTCGTCAAACCTGCCTTAGCAAACGGTATAGAGCGCATCGTCGAAGATATCCGCCGGTCGCGGTGAAACGATTCATTGGCAATCCGTGGGCCATCGCGTGGCAGCCCGCTTGCATCGGGAAATCGCACGTGAAGAACTCCTTGATACGGACTTTGCCAATCCTCGTGCTGGCCGGCGTGGCGTTCGCGCTGCGTCACAAGGAGCCGAACCAGGTTCTGGCCGTCCAGCGCCCGCTGATGGGCACCGTTTGGAATATCGAAGTGGTGGATCACGGCAACCCGGACCGCGCCCGCGCCGCCGTGGACAAAGCCTACGCGGAGTTGGAGCGGATCGATTCCCTGATGAGCGAATGGAAGCCCGCCTCTCCCATTTCGCAGATCAACGCCGCCGCGGGACTGCATCCCGTGGAGGTTCCGGCGGAGCTGCGCGAACTGCTGGAACGCAGCATCCGTTATAGCCAGGCCACCGAAGGGACATTCGACGTGACGTGGCGGGGCATGGGCAATTTATGGCATTTCGATGACACGTTCAAGCCGCCTTCAAAGGCCGCCGTGGACGCGGCGAAGGCGCGCATCGATTACCGCAAGATCGTGATCGATGGCAATCGCATTTTTCTGCCCGCGGGCATGAACATCGGTTTGGGAGGCATCGCCAAGGGCTACGCTGTGGATCGCGCGACGGAGCTGCTGATCGCAGCAGGCTTCGGCGACGCGTTAGTGGACGGAGGCGGCGACGTGCGTGTGGCCGGGACGCGCATGGGCGCGCCTTGGAGCGTGGGCATACAGGACCCGCGCCAGCCGCGCGGCACATTGATCGGCACCATGCGCCTGTCGAACTGCGCGCTGACCACCTCGGGCGATTACGAACGCTTCCGCATCGTGGACGGCGTGCGCTATCACCACATCATCGACCCGCGCACGGGCTATCCGGCAACGGCGTCCATTTCCGTCAGCGTGCTGTCGCCGACCGCGGAGCAGGGCGTGGTGTTGGCGAAGGGCGTGTTCATGTTCGGCCCGGAGAAAGGCCTCGAGCTGGCGAGGCGCGAAGGGATCGACGTGCTGCTCATTGATCCTGAGCAGAAGCAATACACAACGCCGGGGTTCGCGCGGCTGTTTGAGAAAAACTAGACCAGTTTCTTAGTTCCCGTAGACTGGCAACAATCGGCGCAGCGGACCGGGGGGGCGCCTATTTACTCCGCAGTTGTTGCCCAACCTTTTCCACTTCTCCCCACACGCGCAGCAGATTGCCGCTCCACAGCTTGCCGATCTGCTGTTCGGTGTAGCCGCGCCGGACCAATTCGAGCGTCACGTTGAAGGCTTCCGCCGCGCTGTTCCAGCCGTCGATGCCTCCGCCGCCGTCGAAGTCCGATGAAATGCCGACGTGGTCGATGCCGATCAGCTTCACGGCGTAGTCGATGTGATTGACGAAGTCCTTCACATTGGCGCGGCTCGCCACGGGATACTTGGCGTCGATCTCCGCCATTTTCTTCTCGAACTCGGCGCGTTTGTCTTCCGGAAGCGCAGCCAGCATCGGATTGCCGCGTCCGCGTCCGCCGCCTCGCGCAGGCGCAGGATTATTGGGATCCTCCACAGGGCACACACGAGCCGTATCCGCGCCACGTCCGCGTCCACCGCCTCTGCCGCCTCTTCCGCCGCCCATTGCCAACTGGAACTCGTCGCGCAGCTTCGCCAGCGCCTCGGTGCGTTCTTTCGAATCAGTCTTTACATAGGATGCAAAGCCGACAATCTGAATCACACCGCCGTTCTTCTTGAGCGCGAGCAACTGCTCGTCATCCATATTGCGGCTGACGTCGGCTAGCGCGCGCACACCGGAATGCGATGCAATCACTGGAGCCTTGGATAACCGCATGGCCTCCATATTCGCGCCCTTCGAGGGATGCGAAAGGTCCACCATCATGCCCAGGCGGTTCATTTCAGCGATCACTTCGCGGCCCAGCGGCGAGAGGCCGTTGTTATAAAGGTAGCCCTGCTGCTCGCCCGTGTTGGAATCAGCAAGCTGGCTGTTGCCGTTGTGCGCCAGCGACATGTAGCGTCCGCCGCGGTCGTAAAATTCCTTCACCTTGGCGATGTCGGTGCCGATGGGATAGCCATTTTCGACGCCAATGACGGCGATGCGCATGTGCTTCTTATGCAGGGCGAGAACGTCGGCGGGAGTCAGCGCCAGGCCGATGGTATCGGGCGCGATTTTCTCGGTCAGCCGGTGCACGGCGTCGAACTTCGCGACCGCTTGGCGGTAGGCGTTTTCGTAGCCCTCGGGCGTCAGCGGTCCCTGGCCGACGTAGACGATCATGAACGAAACATCCATGCCGCCTTCCACCATTTTCGGGATATTCACCTGCGTCGTCAGGCGCATGGTGTAATTGCATTCCTTCGTGAAATTCGCCGGCTCGATATCGTTGTGCGTGTCGAGCTTCAGCACTCGTTCATGAATGCCTTTGGCTTTGGCGATCAACCCCGCGTCGTCGGGCTGCGCGGGGCTGGTCCCAATGAAGGTGGCCGTCAGGCCAACAATAGTAAGCGTCCGTTTGATGGTGTTCATGGCATCTTTCCCCTAGTTGCTTCCCGCCGATGGAGCCCGCTCCCACAGATTCCTGCGCAGGAACGTTTCCATGCGGCCGAGGGTATAAATCCAGCGGCTGTGCAGCAGCGATTCGTGTACGTCGTCTGGAAACACAATGAGTTCGTAATAGACATCGCGCTGGCGCAGCAGTTGCACCAGGCCGACGGTCTGTAGGAACGCAACGTTGCGGTCGTCGTCGCCCTGCACCAGCAGCACAGGCGATTTCCAGCCGTCGATCGCGCTGATGGCCGACGATTGATACGACACCGACGCCGGGTCGAGCGAGTTGCCTTCGAGATGGACTCCCGCCAGATCGACGCCCGCCTTGAAAATATCGGAGTTGCGCGCTAATGCCTCGGAGGTCAGCAAGCCTCCGTAAGACAGGCCCCAGATGCCGACGCGGTTCGGATCCACATCGGGTCGGCTGAGCAGATATTTCCCGCCTGCCAGAACATCCTTATATTCGCTGTTGCCCTGGGCTCCGCCGTTGGCAGCCTGACGGAACGAACGTCCGTAGCCAACGCCGAGGCGGTAATTGATCGAAAGAACGATATAGCCCTGATTCGCCAGCCATTGATTGATGCCATAGGCCCAGTGATAAAACTGCATGTAATGATAGGCGGGCATCATCTGGCGCGGCGGCCCTCCGTGGACGAACACGATGGCGGGCCTGCGCTCACCGGGTTTCAAATCCTTGGGCAGGAAAAGCTGATTGTGGATTTCCAGGCCGTCGTCGGCCTTGGTGAGGACGATTTCCGGCTTGACGTGCAGGTCCTTTGGGAAACCCGGCATCGACACAGGAAACACGATCTTCTGCTTCGCATCCGCGCCGAGCTTCCAGACGCCCACCGATTGCGGCATGTTCCAATCCGCGCTGAGCGTCGCTAAATATTTTCCGGACGCCAGAGGCGCCGGGGACGTTTCCACTGCTTCGCTAGTGGTGACCTGCACCGGCGTGCCTCCGCTGACCGGAACGGCCCAGATGTGGCGGCGCTCAATGTCCTTGGCGTTGGTGCAATAGTAAAACGTCTTGCCGTCGGCCGAGAACGCAATCGACGTTTGATTTTCGATCAAGCCGTCGGTTGGGGTGAGCAGCACGGGCCGCGCCGACGCGTCGGTGATATTGACGGAGTAGTAACGATCCCATTCATCCACAGGCTCCGGAGTTGCGGGAGGCGTTCGCATTTCGGGACCACCCCTGCCAGCGGCCGTAGCGCCGCGGCCTCCACGTCCACCACGGCCGCCGCGTCCGCCGGGACCGGGGACGAACAGCGGGAAAACCACGTAATCGCCGGCGAGGTGCGGAGCGTTGATGGTCCCGGCGATTTTGTCGTTGGGCTGGTTATGCCAGACCTCCTGCGCATCGCCCGTGGTCACGTCGGCTTTGTAGAACTCGATGGTGTACCCGCCTTTGAACGTCGCGGTCATGATGCCCTTGGTGTTGTTCATAGGAGCCGCCTCGGCATTGGCCGTGGGCGTTTGCGCACCGCCGCGACCGCCGCCGCGTCCGGCTGTTGCGGCCCCGGGTGTCTGTGGAGGAGCGGCGTAATTCGCGCCGCTTCCTGCCCCGGTCTGCAGCGTCTGCTGACCGAAAGGCAGTCCGGGCTGACGCATAAAGATAAGATGCTTGCTATCGGCCATCCACATGGGCGTAGTGTCGAAATCCACGCTGGGCGACATATATTTCACCGCGCGTGTGGCAATGTCGTACACCATGATGAAGCTGTGATCGACGCGCGTGCTAACCCAGGCTATCTTTTTTCCATCGGGCGACCACCTCGGCTCGCTTTGCACGCCCCATTCGGTGATGAACGCTTTTTCGCCGCGATCGACCTCGGACGCGGGCTTCGTGGGCGACAGCTTCGCTCGATAAATCTGGTTGTCTTTAATGAACAAAATCGAGCTGCCGTCGGGCGCGATCTCAGGATTCGCCGCATCCACCACACGCCACGCGCCTCCGCCCGCCGTGCGCGCGGCCCAGATGGCGTGCTCCGGCCCGTTGGGGTCCGCCGTCGGGTTCGGGGCCCAGCCGGAACGGTTGGGAGCCTCGCCGCGCAGGAACACCACCGTGCTGCCGTCGTCGGAGATTTTGATCTGCGACATCATGATGCCGTCGTCTTTTGGAAAATTGGTCAGCTTCACGGGCGTGAACTGCGGCGCGGACGCAACGTAAGCGTTACGCTTGCCTTCCGCGTAATCCACCCAGGCGATGCGGTCCGCCTTGTGCGCCGCGACGATTTCCTGCGGCGAGGCCGGACTCAGAAACTGCTGATAGAGAGGCACACGCGGCTGAGCGGACACGAGAACGGCAGTCATGAACGCAAAGGAGAAACGAGTCATAAAAATCTCCTGAATGAGAGGATGGGCCCTGGCTCGGGCGATTCAGGAGTATAACACGCGGTCGGAATTGGATCAGAGCGGCGCGCGGTCCCGGATTTCGTCGGTGGCCCGGAGGACGATTTTATCGCCCGCCTGCAGCGCGCCCATCACTTCGACCAGCGTGCCTGAAACCAGGCCCTTTTTTACGTCGATCCACTCGGCGTGGCCGTCGCGGCTGCGGATGACAAAGGTCCGCTCCGTGGTGGTGACGACGCTCGTCACGGGAACCAGCAGTGCCGGACGGGTCCGGCGCACAGGCCAATTCACGGTTGGATACATGCCGGGCGCGAGCGATCCATCAGCATTGGCGGCGTCCAATTCGACGGGCATCGTGCGCGTCTTAGGATCCAGCGCGTGGGAACTGCGCGCAACCGTGCCTGTGTAGGTCCTCTCCGGAAACGCTGGGACATGAAACGTAACCTTCGCGCCCAGAGCGATGGTTCCCGATTCTTCTTCCGGAACGGACACGACGATCCTCAGCCTTGAGATTTGTTCGATGACCAGCAGAGGCGCATCGGCGCCCGGACCGACCAGTGCGCCCGGATGCACCAGGCGTTCGGTAACGACGCCTTCAAACGGGGCGGCCACACGCAGGTAGGATTGCATGTCTTTGAGCGCCCGCAGATCCGCCTCGGCCGCCTGACGGGACTCATGGCGCGATTGAATCAGCGCCTGCGCGGCCGCAATCTGCTGCTGCATCAGCGCGAGTTCGTTGCCGGCAACCGCGCCGGGGGTTTCCGCGGCTTTCTGTGTCCGCTCGTAGGTGCCGCGCGTGGCCGCGAGCTGCGCCTCGGCTTCGAGAACATTGGATTCGATGGCCTGGATTCTGGCCTGTGCTTCGGCGACGCGCGCGGCCATCTCCGGCGCGTTCAATTCGACCAAAACGTCGCCCTGCTTGACGTTGGACCCGCGATCCACGGCGACGCGTTCCACATAGCCAGGCACTCTGGCGTGCAGGGACACGCTCAAGAAAGGCAGCACCTCCGCGGGCAGGTCCACTGATCGGGACACGGGTTTCGAAACGACGGAAGCGAGCTCGACCTTCTGGGCGCGGACCGAAGAGGCCGCGGCAACAAGAAGTCCGATGAGGAAGCGAATGGATCTAGACCGGCTCATAGTATTGGCTCGTGGGATCGTCAGGGTTGAGAGATGCGGAACTCACGGAAGCTCCGGACTGGAACAGGGCGTAAATCGACGGCAGAATGGTCAGCGTCGCAAATGTCGATACGATGAGGCCTCCAATCACGGCGCGGCCCAAAGGCGCGGATTGGCCGCCGCCTTCGCCGTAGCCGATGGCCATTGGGAGCATGCCAAACGTCATGGCGGTAGCGGTCATAAGAATGGCGCGCAGACGCTCGCCGGCGCCTTCGCGAGCCGCGTCCAGGAAAGTCATGCCTTCACGCCGGAGACGTTCAGCAAACGTCACCACCAGGATCGAATTAGCCACCGCGATCCCGATCGCCATGATCGCGCCCATGAAGGATTGCAGGTTGATGGTGGTGCCGGTGAGCCGCAGCGCGATCAATGCGCCGCACAGGGTGGCCGGCACGGTGAGGATGATGGCGAGGCCCAATCTCACAGACTGAAAATTCGCGGCCAGCAAAAGGAACATGACCAGGACGGCGAGCGTCAGACCTAGTTTCAATCCTGAAGCGGTCTGATCGGCGGCCGGCATCTGTCCGCGATAGGCGATGGTGATCCCTCGCGGCGGAGCGCCAGCCTTGGCGACGGCGGCTCGCACTTGCGGCGCAGCTTCGCCTAGCGTGATGCCATGGAGATTCGCCGTGAGGCTGATGACGCGCCGGCCATTATTTCTCTCGATCAATCCAGGCATGGTTCCTGCCTTGATGGTCGCAACATCGTCGAGATGAGTTTCTCCGCGGCCCTCCTGCATCACGGGGATGCCGCCAAGCTCACCCGCGCCCTGCATCCGATTCGGAGGCAGCTCCACCTGGATTTGGAAAGCGTTCCCGGAAACGGGATCTCGCCAGTAATTCGGCTGGGTAAAACGCGACGACGAAGTAGCGGGGACAATCGAGCGGACCACGTCGGCCATGGTCAATCCGAACTGGCCCGCGCGTTCGCGGTCGATATCGATGTCGAGCGTAGGATAATCCACTGCCTGCGCGAACTGAAGATCGCGAAGGAAAGCAAGCCGCGACATTTGCGCCTGAATCTTCTGCGCAAAGGCGTAGTCGTCCTGCAAGTTTCCTCCCAGGACGGCCACTTCGATAGGCGTAGGCGAGCCGAAACTCATCACCTGGCTCACAATGTCGCCGGCTTCGAAGGAGACTTGAATCCCCGGGAGTTGCTTGGCTAGGCTCTGGCGCAGACGCTCCCGCAGCGCTTCGCCTCCCTCGGAACGGGGCTTCAGCGCAAATTGAAGGATGGCTTCCTGCGGGCCGCTGGTGAACAGATGAATCAGATCCACGGGGTAGCTGGAGGGAACCACGCCGACGAAATCGCTGGTGATGGCGAGCGCATCGCCGGTCTGCTGGCGAATCACGTCGAGGGCGCGCAGAACGATGCGTTCCGTCTCTTCGACGCGCGTTCCAGTCGGAGCGCGCAGGCGGATGCGGAACAACGTGGCGTTGCCTTCGGGGAAGATTTCGCTGCCCATTTTCGGAAACAGGATGTACAAGATCGCCATTGCCACGATTAGATAGACGGGCACGACGAACCAGCGCAAACGCAACACAGAGGCAAGATAGGACTCATACAGGGAACGCAAACGGTCGAATAAGCCGTTCTTCGTAGCCGGCGCTTCGCGCAAGAGCCAGGTGGAGAGCACCGGAACCAAGCTGCTGGAGAGCAGATAAGACGCGATCATCGCGAATCCCACTGCCAGCGAAAGGGGAACGAACAACTGACGCGCCACTCCTGACATGAAAAAGGAAGGAACGAACACCGCGAGGATGCAGACCATGGAAAGCAGACGCGCCATCGCCGTGCGGCTGCACGCTTCCACCACGGCGCGCGCCCGCGAAACGCCGGGAAGCATCCGAGTGTGAATATTTTCAATTTCAACTGTCGCTTCGTCCACCAGCACGCCCACCGCGAGGGCCAAGCCCCCCAGCGTCATGATGTTGACGGTCTGCCCGGCCGCCCACAGGAGAATCACCGCGCTGAGCAAAGCAAATGGAATGTTGATCACGACGATCAGGGCGCTGCGCCAGTCCCTGAGGAAGATCAACACCACCAGGCCGGTGAGAAGAGCGCCCAGCGCGCCCTCGGTCGCCAGGGTGCGCAGCGCATTGGTGACGTAGGGCGATTGGTCGAACTCCAGCCGCACATCCACGTCCTCAGGCACGGCTTTTTTGAAGCTCGGGATGGCTGCTTTGACGGCATTGATGACGGCCAACGTGGAGGCGTCGGATCGCTTGGTCACCGGAATATAAACGGTGCGTTTCCCGTTCACATGGGCGTAGGCGGTGACCAGATCGGTTCCGTTTTCGACGATTCCGATGTCGCGCAGATAGATCGTCGCGCCTGTCTTTGGCCGGATGGGAGTGCCGAGCAGTTCCGAGAGATTGCCTCCCAGCGCGGCATTGGTGCGCGCAATCTGATTGAGGTTCCCGGTGCGCGTATTGCCCGAAGGCATCACCAGGCTGGCTTTGCTGACGGCAGCAATGGCCTCGTCAGGAGAGATGCGATACTGCCGCAGCTTATCCGGATCCAAGAGAATCACAATGGTGCGCTGGTTTCCTCCAAACGGCGGAGGCGCGGAGACTCCGGGGAGCGTCGCGAACAAAGGCCGCACGCGGTTCAGCGCGTAGTCCTGCAATTCACCCTGCGTGTGGGTGGAGCTATCGAAGATCAGCTGGCCGACGGCGACGCTGCCTGCATCGAATCTGGTGATGAACGGAGGCACCGTGCCCGGCGGCATGAACGCTCGGGCGCGGTTGACATAACCGACGGTCTCCGCCATGGCCTGATTCAAATCCACGCCTTCATGGAACACCAGCTTCATCAAGGCCGCGCCCTGGATGCTCTTGCTTTCCACGCGATCGATGCCCGTGATGTAGAGGAAATGATACTCGTAGTAATAGGTGAGATAGCCTTCCATCTGCGCCGGGTCCATGCCGCCGTAGGGCTGCGCGACGTAAATCGCGGGCTCGCCGGCTTGCGGGAAAATGTCCACGGGCATTCTCTCCACCGCGAGGTACGCGCACAGCGCGATGGCCACCATCGCCACGACGACCGTTATTGGCCTGGAAAGCGCAGCGAAGACAAGGCGCATGTTACCTCGCCGCCTCTGTCACAAAGGGCTGCAGATCGCCGGCAGCCATCGCCAGGCCAAACAGCGCTCGCCAGACCGCCAGATGGGAGAGCGCGTCGTCGATCTCCGCTTGTGTCAGCAGACGCTGGGCTTCCGCAACTGAATCGATGGTTCCCAGGCCCGCCCGGTATCGCGCGCTGGCCTGATCGAGCGCAGTGCGCGCGGCGGAGACCTGAACCGGCGTGTTCTGCGAAATGTTCTCCGCTCCGCGGAGCTGCGCCAGCGCCACATTCCAACGCGTGGTTAATTCGAGGACGATCTGTTTGGACCGCGAGGCCTGGGCGCGGACGTTCGCGGCTTGTGCGGCCTCCTTTGCGCGCAACGCCGCCAAATCCATAATCGGAAACGTCACACTGAAGCCCACAGCGAAATCCTGCACCGTGGGCGCGAGGCCGTTCAGCCCACCCAATCGCACGCCATCCGACTCAGCCCCCGTGCCACGGGCGTACGCGGTTGCTTGCAGGGAAAACTTCGGGAAGTAAGAGCGTTCCATCGCCCTCAATTGCATGCGCGCCTGCTCGACAGTGGCGTTTTGCTCCACTGCGATGGGATTGGCGGTGAAGTCCGCCTGCGTGGGCGCCTGGGCCGGCGGCGGACGCAGCAGCGCGGGAGCGGAAATGACAATCTGCCCGGGCTCCATCCCCACGAACTGCGCAAGCGTGGCGCGCGCTACCTCGACTGCCTGGCCGGATTGAATCAGTTGCGTGCGGGCTCCTGCAAGCTCCGCCCGCGCCCGCGAAGAGTCCGCGCCGGGCCGCAACTGGGTGTTGACCAATGCGTCCGTCATGCTCGCGACCGTTTCGCCGCGTTCGACTCCCGCTTGAGAAGCCCGGACCATCTGCTCTGCCGCGGCCAGCGTAAGATAGGCGTCGATCGCCGCCGCCGCGACCTCGAACCGCGTGCGCTTTACCGAAGCTTCGGCTTGGGCACGGCCCGCCTCCGCAGTCGCCACATTAGCTTGGCGCAGGCCGAAATCGAAAGGCTCCCAGGAAGCCAGCGCACCCAGGGCGCTGCCCCATGCGGTGCCCGTATTGTTGGTCCCCAGCACGGGTCCGGACATGGACGGAATGACGTTTTGCGGCAGCAAGACACCAAACACGTTGTTGCGCGTCGCGCGATTGACCTGCGCCAGCGCATCTACGCGAGGCAAGTAAGCCGTCCGAGCCAGGCGAATCCCTTCGGCCGCCGCGTTCATCTGCTCCTGGGAGACGCGAATGGCCGGGTAGTTTTTCGATGCCGCTTCCACCGCGTCGGCCAACGTGAGTGGAGCTGGGGCATCGGACCCGGCCATGACTACGATTGCGCAAAGAACGAAGATCGCTGGCATTTTACTCACCTTCGATCAGCTCGTGAAACAGTTCGCGCACTTTGTTTTTCGCGGCAGCCAAGGCTTTTCGTCCAAGGGGCGTGGCGCGGTAGACCCTGCGCCGCGACTTTCCGTCGCGCTTTTCCGATGAACGCAAGTATCCCTTTTTCTCCAGTCTCTGGAGCATTGGGTACAAGGTTCCGGGGCTGATGCGGTAGCCGTGCCGAGCCAGTTCCTCAATCATCCCGAGCCCGAAAATCGGCTCCTCGACAGCATGATGCAGCACGTGCAGCCGGATCAGGCCCGAGTAGAGGTCCTGGTCCGTGTGAATATCGTTTGTGGATACCGTCATTCGATTACGAAAATAGAAGTATGAGGCACACGACGGCCATTGTCAAGCCACGTGATGAGGGATCTTCGCGCAAAACAGGCGGCACCTTGCGAAAAAGTGCCGCCCTTGTTTTTCCGACGCGCTTAGGCCAAGTCGTAGCGATCGAGGTTCATCACCTTGGCCCACGCGGCAATGAAGTCCTTCACGAACTTCTCCTTCGAGTCGCTGCTCGCGTACACTTCGGCGATGGCGCGGAGCTGGGCGTTGGAGCCAAAGACCAGATCGACGATCGTGCCCGCCCACTTGAACTCACCCGTCCTCCGATCGCGCCCCTCGAGCACGTCTTCCGCAGTGGTGGATTTTTCCCACTTTGTGCTCATGTCGAGCAGGTTGACGAAGAAATCATTCGTCAGCGTTTCCATATGCCTGGTGAACACGCCGTGCTTGGAATTCCCGAAGTTCGCACCCAGGACGCGCAGGCCTCCCACCAGGACGGTCATCTCCGGCGCAGTCAGATTCAGCAACTGCGCTTTGTCGACCAACATATCCGCCGCCAATCCCTCGTGCCCTTTGCGGAGATAGTTGCGGAAACCATCCGCCACCGGCTCGAGAACAGCGAACGAATGCGCATCGGTCTGCTCCTGCGATGCGTCCGTGCGGCCCGGCGAGAACGGGACCTTTACGTCGTGCCCGGCCTTCTTCGCCGCTGCCTCGACGGCAGCGCAGCCGCCCAGGACGATCAGGTCGGCCAGCGAAACCTTCTTTCCGAATTCTTTCTGGATCGCTTCCAGTTTCGCAAGGACCTTGGCCAGCTCATGCGGCTGGTTCACTTCCCAGTCCTTCTGCGGAGCAATGCGAATGCGCGCCCCGTTCGCTCCGCCGCGCTTGTCGCTGCCGCGGAACGTGGCCGCCGACGCCCAGGCCGTCGTCACCAGTTGAGAGATCGACAATCCGGAGGCGAGGATCTTCGCCTTCAGCGCCGCGATGTCGGCGTCGCCGATCACTTCATGATCGACAGCGGGAACCGGGTCCTGCCAAATCAGCGGCTCCTTCGGAACCAGCGGGCCCAGATAACGCGAAACGGGACCCATATCGCGATGCGTCAGCTTGAACCATGCTTTGGCGAACGCGTCGGCCAACTCCGCCGGGTTTTCCTGGTAATGCTTGGAAATCTTCGCGTAGGCCGGATCCATCTTCAGCGCCAGATCCGTGGTGAACATGATCGGCGCATGCTTCTTTTTGGTATCGTGCGCGTCGGGAACCGTTCCCGCACCGGCGCCGTTTTTCGGCGTCCATTGATGCGCGCCCGCGGGGCTCTTTGTCAGTTCCCAATCGTACTGGAACAGGTTGTCGAGATAATCGTTGTCCCACTTGATCGGATTCGCCGTCCACGCACCTTCCAGGCCACTGGTGATGGCGTCCGCGCCTGCGCCCGTGCCGAACGTGTTCTTCCAGCCGAAGCCCTGCTCTTCAATCGGGGCGGCTTCCGGCTCCGGGCCGACATACTTGCCCGGATCGGCCGCACCATGGGCCTTGCCGAACGTGTGTCCGCCAGCAATCAGCGCGACGGTTTCCTCGTCGTTCATCGCCATTCGAGCGAACGTTTCCCGGATATCGCGCGCCGCGGCCAGCGGATCCGGCTTGCCGTTGGGTCCTTCCGGATTCACGTAAATCAAACCCATCTGAACCGCGCCGAGAGGATTCTCAAGCTGGCGGTCGCCCATGTAGCGCTCGTCTCCCAGCCACTTACGCTCCGGTCCCCAGTAAACCTCCTCTGGCTCCCAGATGTCTTCGCGCCCGCCGCCGAAGCCAAAAGTCTTCAATCCCATGGAATCGATGGCGACGTTGCCCGCCAGGATCATCAGGTCCGCCCAGGAGATCTTCTTGCCGTACTTCTGCTTGATTGGCCACAGCAACCGGCGCGCCTTATCCAGGCTGACGTTGTCCGGCCAGCTATTTAAGGGTGCGAAGCGCTGCGCTCCCGAACCTGCGCCGCCTCGGCCGTCGGAGATACGGTATGTGCCCGCGCTATGCCACGCCATGCGGACGAATAGCGGTCCGTAATGGCCGTAGTCGGCTGGCCACCAGGGCTGCGAGTCCGTCATCAAGGCATGCAGGTCCTTAACCACCGCATGCAGATCGAGGCTTTTGAACTCCTCCGCGTAATTGAAGTCCTTCTCCATCGGGTCGGACAGGGGGGAATTCTGGTTCAGGATTTTCAGATTCAGTTGATTCGGCCACCACGACGCATTCGTCGTGGTCCCCGCCACGGTGTGCCGGTAAGCTCCGTGCGCAACAGGGCACTTGCTTTCCGCTGTGCCCGCTTCAGTCTTGATTTGTGTATCCATAATGTTTATCTTCCTTGAATTTCGTCAAACGACTATGACAGCGAACCGGTGGCTTTCTGCGGCGCGCACTTCGTGCAGAGCCCCCGGAAAATGAGTTCACATTCACGAACGATCCGCTTTCCGAGCGACCGGGTTGGAGGCTTTGGCACCTCGTACCATTCGATGTCCTCTACATTTCCGCAGCGATCGCAAATGAAGTGGTGATGCACCAGGCCCTTGGCATCGAAGCGCGCGGCGCGGCCCTCCGCCGCGACCTCGCGCACCAGACCTGCCTGCACCAGGTCCCGCAGATTATTGTAGGTAGTAGCCCGGGACGAGCGAGGGTCCACGCGGTTCACCGCTTCGAAGATCTCGGCTGCCGTGGGATGCTCGTTGTGCTCCATCAGGAAGGCCATCACGGCGAAGCGCTGAGGCGTGCATCGCAACCCGCCGCCCTCCAGGCACTTTTTGATCGACTCGGCGTCCATCCGTTCTTAGACTATATCTAATCTGATACTTTGTCAAGGATTTGGAGGCGCTCAAGCTCGAACTCACCCTAGCTCTTGGTGCTCATTTAGCACCGCCATTCGCGTTCCTTCGGGTGGATCCGTCATAACAAGTTCGCCCAACCGGACATATCCTGGATTGGGTGGTTGAGTCTGGCTCAGGCGTGGGTGATTGCTACACTGAAGGCTCAGTCAGTAGGTGTTGATAAGACGCAAAGTGCTGCGGTGGATCACGCCCGAAAACTGGATTATAGTCAAATCTGTAGCCGTTTGGAGCCCCCAAGAACCCCAAAACCCCACAGATCGCAACAGGTGCCCGAGTCCGGCCGAAACCGCACATTGCGGGCAAAGCACTTATTCAATTGGTCGGGGCGGGGCGATTTGAACGCCCGACCCCCTGCGCCCAAGACGCTTAGGGGACGAATTTCAATCGGCCACTAAACTCATTAATGTCTTTGGGTTGTGGCCGCACCGTCTACAGTGGAGAATCGGCATTGTAGTCAGAATCGTAGCCGCGCATTCCCTCTGATGTCTACCCAAAGCAACAGCAATCAACTAACGCCGGACATCGACCGCAGGAGTCCGCGTGCTGATTCACGGGTGCAAGGCTCCCGTATCATACTCGCGGCGCCCGTGTAAAGGCTCAATGATCCCCCGTAAGTCATTGCGACATTTTACCTTACTCCTTGGGCGTGCTATAATGACTATAAGTCAAGTCTTTCCGCTTGCGGAAGCACACCCCTATGACCGTATCCCCTTGGTGTGCTTTAATAAGGGTAAGCGTAGTTCTTAGGTCTGCATTCCATTATCAGTCCTTCGCCTCGCTAGCCGACCAACTGACGAGTCCGGCGGCTCCCTTTACCGATTCGTTCTGAATCGCGTCCGCACCCATCCCCGGAGGCATCGATAGGTTCTCAATCCACATCTACCATGTCCGCATCAGCCCTCATCAAGTGGACCTTCAAGAAATCCATCCAAAGTTCAGATTGTTGCGATCTGCTTCGGAATGATAAATCCACATCGCTCCTAATTCTTAACTCGCGTCTATGCGCCGCCCGTTTTTGTACATCTATATCCTTGGTGCATTCATGCTACTGGCAGTCGCAGCTTTGCCGTGGATTTACGCTTCCCCCTGGCACGTTGCGCTGCTCAACCAATCCTCCTCCGGCACAGTACGTTCTAAAAACGGCACGTCGGTTGCGTCATCAGGCGAAGGCCTCCCCGCCGGACCCACCATTGGCCAAATCACATTAGGTTCAGATGAGAACACTTATATCAATGAAGAGTTTGGCCTGAGCTTTAGGTATCCCTCGACTTTCCGGCTGGTGGAAGGCTACCCATCTGCCGCTCCGCCGATCACAGAGCCCTCAACAAACACGCCCTATTCAATTGTCCTCTTAAAATCCGCGACCGATCGATACCCATTCATCGAAATTGATGTGTTACCAAAGAACGCCTGGGAAGGAGTTATCGCGACGATCAAGCGGCAAGACTATCCTTATTACCCGTTTCCATCCGGAGCCGACGGCGAGTCCGTGGCCCTAAGCGGCGGGATGGCCTATCGTTACGTGGATGGTGGTAGCCCATACATATACTATTTCCAACATCCGACCCTGCAGTACATGTTCACGTTTAGACCCTGGAATCCGCTCGCCGATGTGCCGAGCTTGGAGGTGTTTTATCACATTTTAGCCAGCATCGGCTTCATTAAAATAATTAGGGTCGCTATGTTCGGGTTTACGGCTGTACATTAGTCCATGGAGCCCATGCACTCGTATCTGGATCGAAAAAAATAGTTGCTCCCAAATTGCTTGTGCCATTATTGTAAAATGCGTGAAAGATCTTTACGGTTCTCCCTTGACTGAAATTGAAGAAGATGGACCGAAGATCTCGCATGCTAGAGGATCCGTCCCCCCAATTAGGATCGAGGTACTCAGAACCACTGATTTCGGACCCGAATCGTGAGTCTGATGCCGCACGGCTGCGGATAGCACTCCACGCGATGTCGGCCTCCGATGGCCCCGTAGGCGCAAGGTTAACGTTGCAAACGCCTCGACTCGAAAAGTTGCTGGACAAGTACGGAGTATAGTCTGAAGCGGGTTGACCCGGCGGGACGCCGGTCGGGCTGTTCACATCCTCAAACAGAAAGGGAACCGACTGCGCACCGTTCAGGTCAAGAGAGCGAGTAACTTGGACGTGGACATGGTAGCCGCGCCCAGACGGAAGGGTGTGTCCGCTGTTACCTTGAATCCCCAGGCTCTGCCCTTGCTCGACCCATTGGCCATTCGTAATGGTGAAGGTGCCTGTCTGGAGATGAAAGTAGTGACTATACTCACCGTTTCCGTGATCAATATTGATGTAGTTGCCGGGATCAGTCGGATCTGAACTTTGTTGGCCTCCTTTGTCGTGGGTATAAGCGTAGCCACTCTTCATTGCTACTACGCAGGAGGAGTTGTTATCGCCATTGGAAAAGTCGTAGGCGTAGGCCAATGAGCCGTTATGATCGCATCCGTCGGAGCAAGATTCGTCATTGCCTTGTGTGAGGCGCCAAGACTGCCCAGATGGATATGGAAGCTTATACCCACCAAAGCCTACGAAGATTGTGGTAGAGGGGGATTGCTGTTGATCGGGGTTTTTGACCGTCAGATGAAATTCTCCAGCATCCGGTAAAGTTAGTTGAACGCGAAGTTGACCCTGGCTATCTACCGTCGTCGCGACGCTGGGCGCCACGTTCCACTGGAATACCGGCCCCCTGTAGTAGTCCACGTTCATCACAGCTCCCGGTTTGAAGTTACTGCCATAGACTGTTACGAAAAGGTTGCCAGGCGTGAACTGTGACCGGTCCAAGCCGGTGATAACCGGTGGACCACTTGAGCCGCCGGAGCTACCCGCGATTTGGAAACCGAACGGTGACCCGACAGCCTTCTTATTGACGTAGGCCTGGATCTGCCAATTCCCAAATCCATTAGGAGTGATCCATTGAGCGATGCTAAGGTCGGTGCTGAAGCACCAGTTGCTATAACCGCTGGTCGTCGCTCCCCATGTCGTTGTCACCGTGCCCTTTGGACCGAGCCATCCAAGTTGCACCACGTCCCCTCCGTTCGTGTTCATCCCGGAGAGGAACATGTAAGCGTTTACAGTCATATCATCCTGAACGAATGCGTTGCTGATCGGGGGTGTCGTACAGGATAGGGGATCGGCACCTTTGAATGTCTCGATAGTCTGTAACGTTTGGCCACTCGTGACCACGGAAACTGCTAGCAGGCACGGAATCGAAAAGCGAGCGAGTGTCATTGGATACCCCTTACGGATCGAGAATTTTATTGCTGCTATCGAGAACGATGCTAGTATAGTGGCTCGTACCAAAGAGGCCAAAGTGAGGCACAACTTTCGAGGAGGCGCTCTTGCTGGCATTATTGATCTTCGCGCTGTTTTGGGCTGTGATCGCGACTATCATGTTGGTCAAGAATCCGCTGCCGGTCCCTGATCGCGGGCATCGGCTTTTTGGCGTTCCGTCGCCAGATGCAAGGAGGGTTGTGCTCGCGATTTTGCGAGATGCCGGGCAGTCGGCGCGACTTAGGTTCAGAACCGGGCCCACAGACCAGACGGTGCTCTGGGATGGTGCCACCGTAATTCACTGCCTTGACAAAAGCGACGGCGATTTCTCGGGTACGGGCATCTCGATTGTTGTTAGAAATCCTGAAGCCGCCGCTGCTCGCGCGCTTCAGCGCCTAAGAGACTCGGGCCACTCCGCGATGCGACTTGATGGCGTCGATGCTGATTTGCCAAGCAACCATCTCGTCGTGATCACGTCAGATGCGTTTTCAGGCTGGGCATTGGCGTTTCGGCGCCACCAATTGCGGATGCCGAAGCCGCAGTTCCTAGCTATCGATGAATAGCACAGGATGGAGATACCTGAACATCAAAAGTGGTCTCTCCAGAATTCGTGGAGCCCAATTCTCTTCACCAATTCCTTGAATCGACGATGTTTGTAGAGTACTCGCCAGCGCGGATCGACGCACAAATGAATCATCCAATCGAATCCATTTCTTCCCGCCTCCTCCAAGCAGGAAATGGCTTCGTCAGCTTCGCCGATACTCGCATGAACCAGAGCGCAATAATAGGGGCTCATTGCCAAGTGCGTGTCATTCATGGTCCGCAACTTCCTGAGACTCCGTTGAGCCGCAGCCTTTCTCCCCATGCTTCCGTAGACATGTCCGAGCCCAGCCAAGGTGAACGGCGACATCTGTAACTCGCAGGACGTGTTGAACGCCTGGAGCGCTTCACGGCACAACCCGCTCGCCTCATACGCGAGTCCGAGCATCACGTAACCCGGAGGAAATTCCGGATACGCGGAAACCGTCTTTTGGCAATGCCCGACTGCCCTTTCGTAGTCACCCATGAAGTATAGAAGCCAACCATGTGTTCCATGTAGCATTGGTGAGGACGAGGAACAGCGTCGAGCCTGATCAATAGCCTCCAGACTCTCCTTCCATCGATTTGTCACCAAAAATAGATGCGCCAAGCCATGATGAATCGGCGAGTGCCGAGCGTTAAGCGAAAGCGCCTTCTCAAAGGATGCCTCGGCGGCGCTCCATTTCCAGTCGAACATGAGTTGGATTTTGCCGAGAGCCGCGAAAGCCGCCGCGCGTGTTTCGGAGTCCGCTGCCAACTCGATTGCTCGTTCGACAGTCGCCCGCGCCTCAGGCAGCACCTGCGCTGGGCTGAATACCGGAAATCCCGCGTGCCCAAGGAGAGTAAGGCAATCAGCGACTCCCAGGAGAGCGGGAACAAATTCAGGGTAATCGGTCGCGACGCCACGAAAGCGGACGAGGGCGCGCTGAAGCGAGCTTTCAGTTCTGCGATTCAACTCCTCAAGGCCAAGGCCGTACTCGGTAATCGCATCGAGGTCCAAGTTGGCGTTAACTCTGACGCTAACCTGGGTTGGCGGTCTCTGGAAAAAGTAGCCGACGCCATGTTGGTTTTGAACGCAGTCAGCATATTCGCCAAGGCAACGTTTCAAATCGTTTGCAGTTTTGGTGATCGTGTGGAAGGTGACGTTGCTATTTCCCCACGCACGAATGATGAGGTCGTCGTAGCTAATCACAGCGCCGTCTGCTTCTATCAGGATCTTCAGGAGCTCGAATCGGCGAGGACTCCATGAGCGAATGAGCCGGCCATTCCGCGCGATCCTGCGCTTCTGCAAGTCGAGTGTGAATGGGCCGAAGCCGTATGGGTCCGCCGGAACCATGGCTGGTTTTGTCATGCCCCGAAAGTTTTGCCTTTGCTTTGCTTAGGTACTTCGTCTTCATGATATCTAATTGTCAGTCGTAGGCGAATTTGCGGGAGCCGCGTAGGGCGCCTTGGCCGAGGCCAAACAGTTAAAGGAGATCGCAACGTGTTTCAGCACACCGGAAGTCGTGTAGCGTCGTTCGCTGTATTCATCTTAGGTGTGAGCGGGAATCTTCTCTCGCAGCAAACACCCGGCACTGTCATTCTGAAGGAGGGGACCGACGTAAAGCTCAAGTTTGCCGAGGATGTGAGTTCCAAAACTGCCACATTAGATGATCCCGTGACTCTTTCCTTGGACGAGGACCTCAAGGTGGGTGACGTTGTTGTCGTTAAGGCTGGTGCTAAGGCTTATGCGATCGTCTCCAACACGAAGAAGGCTGGAATGATGGGCAAAGGCGGAGAGCTCAATATCCGCTTGGACTACCTCAAGGCCGATAGCGTGAAGATTAAACTGCGCGGAACGAAGGCTCGGCAGGGCGAAGACAAGACGACATCTGCCATCGTGTTGACTGTTCTTCTAGGCCCCGTTGGCCTTATAAAACACGGGAAAGACATCGAGGTGAAGACCGGCACCCCGCTGACTGCATTTATTGCGGACGATACATCCCTGCCGTCAGCCCCTTAGGACTGCGGCCAAGGCCTTCAAACATGCTGAGCGCCTCAGCTAAGACATTCGGCAAGCGTTTAACGTCTGCGGACCTGGCCGGGACAGGTCTCGCAGGCGAGGCTGCTCGGTTCGTTACCAGGCTTTCCCTTGGGTTTCCAAGCGCCACTCGTCGGACCGCCTCTTGTACGAGGGAAAACCTGTGTGGATGCCTCAGCGTAATGGCAATCGCGTTTCTCGTCACATCTTCCTTATCAGCCCAATCGCCATCACCCCAGTACCTTTTGACATCTCCAATAACTGCCACCGCAGGCGAGTCCGCCTCCCCAGACTTGTCTCGCGTTGGGTGGCCATTTGCGGAGGTCACTGCGATCACGACTATTCCGCCATTGCAATTTCCGCCGCGTGTTGACTCGGCAGCAGCAAAGGAATCAAGTGGTCTGAGGATCGTCATCCCCCCTGCGACGCCAGCGGGCGAATATAAGCTTCAGATTTCCGGCCGCGATGTGGACGGTAACGTCGTGCTCGTTGCAATGGAATTGACTGTAAAAGCGCTAACGCTGCAAAAGTCCTCTAACGGACGACTTCCGGTGATATTGTTGAACGGCTTTCAGCTCCTCTGCACGAGTTCTACGAGCACCGTGTCGGCCTCCGAGGGGACTTTTGGTCAACTTGGACCGCTGCTGGAAGCCGATGGAGCTCCCGTTGCGTTTTTCAACAACTGTGCTTACGGCGATATCACGATTGAAAATCTGGCTTTCCAACTCAAGGCGTACCTTGGAGGGCTTGTTTATTCGGACGGCACGCCGGTCACCCAAGTTGACCTTGTGGGCCACAGCATGGGTGGCCTCATAGTGCGGGCATACCTGTCTGGATTGCAGACGGATGCCACGTTTTCGCCGCCATCGAGCATTGGTGTTCGCAAGTTCATCGAGATCGCCACCCCAAACTTTGGCTCTTTTATCGCTGCCAACTTTCCTTTCGGCACCCAGGTTAGTGAAATGATTCCTGCGAGTGCGTTTTTGTGGAACCTTGGCACCTGGAATCAATGGGGTGACGACCTCCGCGGCGTTGACGCACTAGCGATTATCGGGAACGGCGGCACCTTCGGCAACACACAGTTTGCAAGCGACGGCGTCGTTTCTCTTACGAGTGCTTCTTTGGAATTTGCCCGGGATCCTTCGCGAACCAAAATTGTGCCTTACTGCCACATCGATTCCAGCAGCCTAAACCTACTCATTGGTGCTGTGTACTGCGTAGGTGCGGGTATCGCAGATGTTGACAATGCTCCCCAAACCGGTCAGATCATCCGATCATTTCTGGCGGATACCAACGCGTGGATGTCGATAGGAACGTCGCCCAACCAGGACCCCTTCCTTTCAGTGTACGGAGGATTAGAGGTCACGCTAAGCAATTCCACCGGGCAATACCTAAAGGACGTGAGCCGCGTGAACTGGGGAAGCATCGCGCTTCAGAACGGCGGCGCGTCTAACTCGATTTATTATGGCGAATTCCTGAAAGGAACCGGCACTATGCAGTACACGAGCAACTCTTTGGGAAATGTCTCGTGCGGCTCTATCACTCAACCTCCCGGGTACGTTGATCTATTTCGTTGCAAGTATGGACCCATTGTAAACCGAGTAGCTCCAATCATCCAGGGAATGGTGGGGACTTCTGTTAAGGCGGGTGCGACCATAACGATCTCGGGGAGTCAATTTGGGACTCAATGTTCGGGTTGCCAGGTTGTAGCTTATCCGGGAAACATTCCGCTAAGCATCTCAAGTTGGAGTGACCAGGCAATCGTTACTCTTCTCCCGAGCACGATAAGCGGCTTCGTCGAGCTCCTGGTGACAGCATCTGGGGGGTCTGGGTCCATCACGATGATGGTGGTCACACCGCCCATCATCTCACTGTCGAACAATCAGATTCAATTTTCATACGATCCCAGAGGTACTTCTCCTCAGGTCCAGCTGCTCCAGGTTTTGAATTCTGGCGGCGGCGGCGTCCTCCTCTGGTCGGCTATCCCCAGCGCGTCTTGGATAGTACTGGACGAGACTTCGTCGCTTTCTCTAACAGTGGCCGTAAATCCAACAGGCCTTGCCCCAGGTATCTATAAAGGTTCCATCCAAGTGATTGCACCTGGCGCGAAAAATACACCACAGGCGGTCTCGATAACTCTAACCGTGGTGGGAGGCGCGGCGACCTCGGTGATTGTAACCTCCGTGGCCAATTCAGCAAGCGGCGCAGTCGGAGCTGTCGCACCTGGAGAAATTATAACAATCAAAGGAAGTGGGCTGGGGCCCACGACCGGTTTCTCGTTTGGGGTCAATCCAAAGACGGGAACGGTGGATTCGACTCTTGCCGGAACACAGGTATTTTTCGGGGGTATCGCTGCTCCGATACTGTACGCTTCCTCGGTCCAAATCAACGCTGTCGCACCCTATGAGGTCGCGGGCCAGTCCCAGGTTGTTATGCAGGTGAGCTACCAAGGGGTCAGTTCGACCGGTACGACTCTCTCGGTCGCACCCTCGGCACCAGGCGTGTTCACCTTTAGCGGCTCGGGTGTCGGACAGGCGGTTGCGGCTAATCAGAACGGGACGTTCAACGGGCCCGCCAACCCCGCACCAGCAGGTTCCTTCGTTACGGTGTATTTTACCGGTGGGGGACAAACGGTTTTGCCCGGAGTGACGGGCTCGGTCACCGGTCCGTTATTGAAATGGTTCATCCAAGGCATCTCTGTCACGGTCGGCGGCCAGCCCGCGTCGGTGGCCTTTGACGGCTCCGCTCCGGGATTTGTGGATGGGGTTGGCCAGCTTAACATAAAATTGGCTAGCAATACGCCTTCTGGAGCAGCGATTCCAGTTGTGGTCACAGTTGCAGGCGTGAGAAGCTCCGCGAGTGCAACGCTCTCCGTCTCCGGAACCACCACCTTCTCGACGGTCCTAGGGGCAGGGCGCGATGGCAACCTCTACGGGGTTGTACCCGATAGCGGAGCAACGGTATTCATTGGAAGGTTGCCGGCGGTTATGTCTGATGTTGCGTCGTTCAACGGCTTACTTTACGGGATTTCTGCCCCAACCACCTTTGGATCGAGCGTACTCTATAGTATCAACCCAAACACTGGAGGCGGCACTGTCATTGGTGACACCGGCGTTGCACTCAATGCTCTGGTCTTTGGAGCGGATGGAACGCTGTACGGTGCAGGAAGCGACAGCCTATATGCAATCAGTCCTTCCACGGGTTCAAGTACACTCTTGGGCAGCGGCACTGGCCCTGGGACCTATAACTCTTCGGGTGATCTAGCCTTTGATGGTGCAGGAAAGCTTTACCTCACTAGTTCTGGGTCTTCATCTGGCGATAAGCTCCTTTCTCTCGATCCGTCAACTGGTCAAGGTGTTGCGATCGGAAATACCGGCTTCACTAACGTGTATGGGCTCGTATACCTTAATGGAACAATGTACGGCTTCAGCATTGGGGGACAAGTCGTCACGATCAATCTGAGCACTGGTGCAGCCGCACTGGTCGCATCGTATCTACCTGGGTTTAACGGAACCACTCTGTTCTCTGTGACTGGTCCAGCTTCGCCCTTAGCCAGTCTGCCCATTATCACCTCAGTCAGTCAGATCACTGCGAGCCAGAACCAGACGCTTACTATCCAAGGTTCCGGCTTTGGAAGTATGAAGGCCTACAGTGGTGACTCGTCTTATATTGAAGTTACTGATCTTACGAGCGAATGGAACGCAGGATACACTTCTGATTCCGTGACTCTCAATATAACGTCCTGGACAGACTCTCAAATTATCATACAGGGACTTCAGGGCGCATATGGGCAGTCTGGATGGGTGCTTAAGAGTGGAGACCAAGTTGAAATTCAGATAGTCAATCCACAGGCGGGTACGGGACCCGCCATATTTGTAGCTACCGTGCATTGATTTAAATGGTTCGTCGATGAATCTCAGGCTGCAAAAAATGTCGCGTGTATAATTATATATAAACCACAGGTTGCAGCGACCACGCTGATCGCCATAAAAGGATAGAGGATGAAGAAATCCCATGTACGCGCTCGCATGACTGGCCGCAGGATGGTAAGAGTTAGAGCGCAAAGAGGTATCAGCGCGATGGAACAGACTATGGACAAAAACTGTGAAGCGAAGTTGCTTGATGCAAGAGTGAAGATGAGGATCAGGGCCGTGTCGACTCCGAGGAATAGTGAACACACAAGTACTCCGACAGGATGCTGGAAGGACATGTATCGTGTTGGATAATCGCCCTTGTAAGGCGGAACGGTCGCGCTATGTTGGCATTGAGTACGCATTCGTAAGAATCGTGAGAGTCATTAGGGGCGTCTAGAGTTAAGTGTAGCAGGCAAGCCCGATGCGAGTCGAGAACATCTGTGGATAACTCAAGGGTCAGGGAGGACGTACTGTGACCATGGTGCTCTGGCATCAGGGTCACAATCCCGCACTCCTCTTATCTGAGATGGAAATCGACCTTGGCGTCCTTGCGGCCACAACATCTTGGGATTACCGGTCCTCCCGCACGTGGAGTCCTTGGTGGCCGATGTGGAAATGACAATTTAAGATTGCCGAAGGAGGGTATCGAGCATTTGGCGCGGACTGACTATTCCCGTGATTCCGTGCGACTTGGGAAAATGCTTGGCGTTTCCGGTGATCAGGAATGCGGCCTCCGCAGCTGCGGCGCACTCCAAAATGTGATTGTCATCCGGGTCGGGGGAAACCTTGAGCCGGATCGTTGGTTTAATAACGATGCAACGGTCCCAGAGTGGCGGGAGGAACATTTCTACATCCTTCCGCGTCCAGTCAAACTTTGCGACGAGGGTGCCGGTGACCTCGTCCATGATGGATGGGGAGATGTATAGCAGCAGCCCTCGGCTGAAAATCAGGTCCAGCACGCGTTGGGGTACGCCGCCAAAGACCAGAGCCGAGATGTAGACGTTGGTGTCCGCGACAACTCTGGTCATTTCGCTTTTTTCTTAATGGTCGCTTTCCCCGGTTTCTCGCGGCGGTATTCCTCCACCAAACGGTTGACGTCGTTTTCGTTAATTCCTAGGGCCTCGGCCTTGGGACGGGCGACAGCCTGCACTTCCTGCCAATACTGCTCGGAGGCCAGGCGCTTGATGCCTTCGCGGACTACGCCGCTTAGACTTCTGTTGGTGGACTTGGCGAGACGTTCCGCGAGCTTAAGCTCGCTGGGCGGCATCGAGATGGAGACGGTCTTTGTGGTCCTCATATGAGTCGTGCTAGTTAATACTCAGTGTTAACATTATAAAGGATTGCGACAGGTTGTCAAACGGATGGAGCGCGGCCCGTCCACATGCCCTCGAATCTGCCGTTTTGGGCCGTCTCTGGGGCTAGAGCGTAACGTCGGCACGCAGTTTGGGTGCGCGACCTACATCCTGTCCGATTGGAATCTGTCCTTCTATGGTGACGCGGTTCCCGTAAAAAACAACCTCGCGGATGAGGACGCGCAGAAACTCGCGCCACTCCCCCGTCGTGAACTTGGACAGGTTCCGAGCGGCTTCAGCGCAATAGTCTTCCGCTGTTTTCAGTGCTTCGTCCGGCTGGATCGCGTTAGCGGCTTCCAACTCGACTCGCTTGAGATCCAATGCGACGCGTCTGGCCTTCAGCAACTCCAACTGCTCTCCCAGCTGCGAAGGAGAGATCGCCCCGGCTCGATAGGCTTCGAAAACGCGGGTCTCTTCGATCGCCAGTTTCGCCAATTCCTTTTCGGCCTCCTTTGCGATGTCTTTGTGATGCAGGGCTTCCTGCCTGTCCGCCTTCTGCAATTGGCGCAGTGGATTTAGAATTGTGTCGGGCCTCAGCATCATCGTAGAAACCGCTCGTTTGACGGCGTTGTCGATCTGCGATTCGCGAACTATGCGTGTCGTCTTGCATCGGGCAAGGCAGCGGTAATAGAACCTCCCGTGGCATGGGTCGCCGACATAGCGAGCACCGCACCCGCCGCAGCGAATTAATCCCTTTAGAAGATAGGCGTGTTTTTCATTTCGCGGAGAGAATGTAATGTTGCGATCAAGCTGCTGCTGGACTCTCTGCCATCGGTCACGCGGGATGATCTGTAGCGATTCCGGCAACTCCAGCGGTATCCATTCGGCCCTTGGACGCTGTCGCACGCTACATTTCGCGCGTCGTCGATACCCCGCCGTGGTTGGATTCTGTGGTTCGCATCCCTGAAACTTGTTGTAGTGCCATACGCCCGCGTACATTTCGTTCCTCAGGATTCGGATGATGCTGGACCTTCCCCAGCGGGCTGCGCCATGGCGCGGAGCGATTCTGAGTTCGTCCAGTCGGCGCGTTACCCGGCGGGCCGATAGCCCTTCCTGGTCGATCCATTCGAACATTTTGCGAACCACCGCCGCCTCCTCGGGGTTCACCTCCAGCACCCCGGGTTTCCCGTTGATCCTGTCCATTGGCATGTAGCGGTAACCATAGGACGTGTTGGACCCCAGGTATTGCTTTCGTACTTCGATCTTGTGGCGGCGTCCGCGGCGCGTACGGTCTGCGATCAACTCGCGTTCAAATTCAGCGAAGCTGCCGAGAATATTGACCATGAGGTTTGAAGTGGCGCTCGCATCCGTGGGCAGTTTGCGAAAGATCACTTTGATGCCCTTCTTCTCCAGATCTCGTTTGATGATTCCGAGGTGGGCCACATCGCGTGCCAGTCGGTCCACATCGTTGATCAATGCCGCGTCGAACAGGCCTTTCTGCGCATCGTCACGCAGGCGGTCGAGTTCGGGCCGCTCCATAACTCCGCCGCTCCAGCCATCGTCGCGGTAGATGCCGGTGATCGGCCAGCCTTTGTCCTGAGAGAAGCGCTCCAGTTCGGCGACCTGGGAGTCGATATTTTGGCCCTCCCTTTGTTCCTCGGTAGAAACGCGGGCATAGATGGCGAGCCGGAGTACTTTTTCCGCGACTGCTTGCATAGGGGGAAGCTTTAATATTCGGGCTGTCGTGTACACATTAGCTCTTCGTCCGTCGAAGTCAAATCTGCTCCTGTGGACAACGGAACCCGCCGTTTGAACAGCATGGCGACAGCCTTCAGCAGTGCGTGAGGGTCAGGATTCGGAACTGTCCTCCAAGAAACAGCGATTTGTTCGTCAAGGGATGTTGACATAGGGCGTTTATCATATGACGTTCCGTGTCGACCGAAAAGACGGGAAAACCCGAACGGAATTCCGACCACGTTCGAGAACAGATTGGATTGCGTCCGCACTTTCCCGCCTATTCGAACGCGGCCGTCAGCGCCACGATGCATGGATGCTGGGAATCCTACTCCAATTTTTGATTGAGCTCATTCGGGCTCTCGTAGTGGACTCGCTCTCCGGTCAGCTTCGCGGCGGCTTGGGTTTCTTGTCGCGTGCTCGAAAGATTCGGGGCTCATCCGCTGCCTTTCGTCATGTCCACAAACGTAACCGTGACCGCCTTCTCCACAGACTGCACACAGCCGGGCGGAAGGATTTGTAGTTTTCCACAATTTTCCCGCCTTTACCATTTCCGCCCAGTTGCTACAGTGCACTCAAGAGAACGCAAATGGACTCACTCAAACAAAAAATAAACAACTTGGTTTTGTACCGAAGGAGGATGGGCTTCTCGCAGAAGCAAGTGGCTAGGCTGCTTGGCCATCGCGACACGTCAATGGTCTCGCACTACGAGCACAGCCGCGCGCTGCCGCCATTAACAGTGGCGCTTGGCCTCGAGATTATCTACCGGGTTCCGGTAGCCTTCCTCTTTCCCGGCATGTACGACGAGTTGAGGCAGCGGATCCGCCGATCCGAGGAAGCCATCGCCGGAGCCGGGCAACGTCCACTTTTTTAGATCACTAAGCCAAACGTTTTTATGATCGCCATTCTTGACCGGTTCGTACCCTTAACAAACGCATTCGAGCCTCGGACCGCGCAGGAACTTTTCGCGTTAGCTTTGGCTAGAAAGCTCGGTGACCCCGTCGCCGTGCGACATTATGTATCGTTGACCGGCACCCACACTGAAGCGCAACTTATCTGTGCCTATCGGCGCGCCAAACGCGGCCAGGGGCATCCCGATTTCGGCAGGCGTTTTCATTTGGAACTCAAGCGAGCCCGCGCCGCGGATTATCGCGACGATCAGATCGACCAGATCGCGATTCGCATCGAAAGAAGGGCCGTGGCCGCTGTGATCTTTCGCGCGGGACATCTCGAGTACAGCGACTCCCGGCAGCTTTCATCGGCCCATGACAAGGCCGCAGCCAGCGCCGTGGGATTCGTCGACTGGCTCTTGGATCGGTTTCCGGTCGAGTCCGCGGCGCTGGAGTCGATTCTTCACGGCCAGGAAATTCAGCGGCGCGTGCTTCACGATGCGATCTGCCGAAGATTGCGCGAGCGGGCGCTCTCCATTTGGGAGGTGCCGAGGCAGGAGCTTCTCGATGCTTGCGGCTATCCGCCGCTCAAATCGCGCCAGCAATTGCGGGAGATCGCGGCCGCTATCTGGCCGATCCTCGCTGGCAACCACGCGAAGGTGTTCATTCAGGATGCCGCTATTCTCGGCGTGCACGTTCAGAACGAACGGCTTTTCATCATTAACTAAAAACCCTCATGGTCGGCCCTCTTCCGTACATCGGCGGCAAAAACCGCCTGGCAAAGAAAATCATCTCCATGCTGCCCGAGCACACGGCGTACGTCGAGGCGTTCGCGGGCGGCGCTCAGGTTTTTTTTCACAAGGCTCCGTCCAACGTGGAAGTGTTGAACGATTTGGATTTCGACATCGTCAACTTTTATCGCGTGTGCCAGTGGCACTACCAAGAATTCGTCCGGTACCTGCGATTCTCTCTCGCCAGCCGCAGGCTCCATGAGCTTCACGTGAAGAGCGATCCGGCGACGCTGACCGACATCCAACGCGCGGGTAGGTTCTTCTATCTCCAGAAAAACTCCTTCGGCGGGCTGATCCTCAAGCAGAAATTCCACTACGGCATCACACAGCCGTCCAACTACAACCCTGAACGAATCCCCGAAATCATAGAGCGGACGCACCAGCGGCTGGCGCGCGTACAGATCGAATCGCTGCCCTATGAGCAGGTGCTCGAAAAGTACGACCGCCCTACAACGTTCTTTTATCTGGACCCTCCTTACTGGGGTCCGAAGCTGTACCGGTTCAACTTCACGGATGACGATTTTGCGGCATTGGCGGCGAGGCTGGCGCAGTTGAAAGGCAAGTTCATACTGTCGCTCAACGACCGGCCCGAAGTCCGGGAGACCTTCAAGGATTATAGGATCGACCGCAAGGAGATCACCTACACGGCCCAGGCCAAGCCCGGCAAACGGTACGGCGAGCTGCTCATTTCAAACTGCTGATCGACTCGGATACTCTTGATGAGACGGAGCGTGCAGCATCGGCCCAGCCGGATTAGATCTTGTCTACTTGCCCGAAACGAAACCGCTTCACGCGGGCCGGCACCGAGTGTTGCCCCAGCGCGGCTGGGCTCAGTGCCGCAACATGACGGGCGAACCGTTGTTCGTCTACGGAGCCAGGGATGATGACGACCATTCCACTTTTGATACCTCGCTCTATCTTCTTCCCGCCAGTTCAACCACGCCCGACCACTGGGACTGCAAGGGGATTCTGATTCCGCAGGGCAAACGCGGTCGCCAGCTTCTCAGCACCATCGACGGACCCGTCGCGTTGAAGTACCTCGACTTCCGGCGATTCACCATCGCGCTGAAAACTTCGGACACCTACCGATGCTCGCTCAATAATGGGGTATTCCGGGTGGGTGAAATCAACTGGCCGGTTCCCCTGATCAGCTACCCGGATCTGTTGGCACTGCCTCGCAGGGTAAGTCGTTAGACTTATATGCAGGATGGCTGCCGACCAATTACGGCTGGCGCAACTCGGCCCGGCGTTCTCATGGCTCCTTGATCGGGAAGTAGCTTCTTCCAGGATAGCCTCTGTTTTCGGCACCAGTTCCCAGAATGTTCGTGTGATTGCGTCGCGTGCGCGAACGCGTCCCAAAGACGAGATAGAGGCGACTACCGCCCAGGCGATTCGACTCGTGCGTCCTGGGCCGGATGATGTGGCCCGTACTGTTGCGCGGGACCGCAAGCTCGATGCGCTTCGTAATGTGATCGGAGAAACTGTGAACGCGCACGTCACCTCCTACCGCTTTTCCGACGGCATCCAGGCATTGAGGCATCTGCTGCCTCGTATTGGATATCCCCAGGACTGGCGGCGGATTGCGATTCTTGCAAACGCGCATCAGCAGATGGCGTGGTTCTCGGTGCATCTGGGGCGCAGCGAATCTGCGGCGCGGGAGGCGCGACAGGCTCAGGAGCTTTGGCACGCTGCCCATACTGAGTCGAATTCGCCCGATCACATTGCGGAGTACGTCAAAGCCGCGCTGATCGAATCGCAGGCATGGCTGCTGGCCCGGCGTCCCCAAAACGCCAACCGTGCCCTCGATGTCGCGCAGCACGCCGCGGAGTCGATAGGCTCCCAGATCGGCTCGGATCATTACCGGCAAAGGGGCGTCGCGCTGTTCCAACTCCGCGAGGACGAACCCGCTGCCCGGCAGTTCAGCCGCGCCGCCGTCGCGATGGAGCGGATGCACGAGGCGGAGGTTCCCGAACAGATTTCCATGACCGGCGCGCGCCACATCCATCTCCTCGGCAGTCCAGATGTTGAAGGCGCAGAGGAACTCTCGGCAGTTGTCCTGCGAAGATTCGGCGAGGCAAGTCTCGAAGCCTCGATGGCTCTTCACTGGGCCGCTGCTTGCGGACTTTCCACCGGCAGCCGCGCCGCCGAGCAGCGCGCACTGGACTTGCTCGCCAGCCGCCCCGCTCCGAGCGTCCAATTCGGACATCAGAGCACCATTCGCACCTTGCTTGCAGCCACGCCTGAGCTGGGTCTCGACGAAAGACTCGGGCGCATGTGGGTCCGCCGCGCTCTGTACGAAAACGCTCTACGCCACCGCTAGAAAAGTTTCCCCGTTCCGTTACAGAATTCGGGGGGCGTACCCGTTTCGCCAAATCCCAACTTGCTGCACACTGACTTTGCAAGGAATTAAATAGCAGCCCGATCTGCTGCGGTTCCGGCACTCTTTCCCAAACCTCAAAAGCGGCAACTCACACGACGTGATTGTCGGAGGGTACCAATGCCCCTCTTTACGCCGTTCTCCAGAGGTTTGTCCAGGCAGTGCCGGAGCCGGAGTGGACCGGAATTAACCAAGCCAAACGCCATGCTCGAAAAACTCATCACATCGCTATGGAACCGGCTCGCGGTATCAAATCCGGCCCGGGAGCCTGGTTCGCATCTCGACCTTGGGTGTCAGATTGTCGATGGCGAGGTTCGGCGCTCTCGCGCGTTTCTGCCGGAGTCCAAACGCTGTGAGCACGTTGCGATTCTCGGAAAAACGGGGCAGGGGAAGTCATACCTTCTCCGCTTTCTATCCGGACAGGATGTCCGACGCCGCAGGGGATTCTTGTTTTCAGATCTCCACGGCGACACGATGCCGTTCCTGCTGAAGGTCATTGCAGCAGAGGAGCGCCGAACCAATACGGATCTGAGTGAGCGCCTGATCGTTATTGAGCCCGCCGATCCGGAGTTCTCAGTCGGGCTAAATGTCCTGGAGCCACAGGCCGGTCAGCAAAATTATGTTCAGCTTGCGGAGTTTGCACAGATTCTCAAGGCCCGATGGAATCTTGATTCGTTTGGTGCCCGCACCGAAGAACTCCTGCGCAATTCCATGCACGTGCTGGCCGACAACGGACTCACGTTGCTGGAGCTTGCGCCGCTACTTACAAATGCTGCCTTTCGCGCGAATTGCCTTCGCCGCGTCCAGAATACGGAAGTCTCCAACTACTTCCGCGCCCGCTTCGATCTTCGTAGCGAAGCCGCGCAGGGCGTGTTCGCGGACGCCATCCTAAACAAGACTTCTGGCTTCACCACGGATCAGCGATTCCGCCACATTCTGGGCCAGCAGCATTCGACTTTCTCCCTGCTCGATGCAATGGACCGCGGCTACTGGGTGATTCTCAATCTCGACAAAGGTAGGTTGGGCGAGCATGCGGCAACGCTCGGCAGTCTGCTGTTGACCAAGGTTAAGAATGCACTGTTCTCCCGCAGGCGGCGCAGCATATTCACGCTCTATTGTGACGAGATTCAGAATCTGGTCGCGTACGATGCTGGGCTCGACACTCTGCTCAGCGAAGCCCGGAAATTCGCCATCAGCGCTGTGACCGCAAATCAGTTCCTGGAGCAGTATCCAGCGCAGATGCGAGCCGCGATCATGGCGGTCGGCACCCACATATTTTTCCAGCTCTCATCGGGCGATGCGGATAAGATCGCGTCGGCGCTCGACGGCGGAAAGCGTCTGGCCGAGGTGTTGAAGAACCTCCCCAAGCGGCACATGGTTATCAAGAGCGGCGCGCACCGGCATCAGGAAGTGCTTGTGCCGGAACTCGCGGAACCTGCCGACGACGCAACCGACCTTTATAACCGCTGTCGCGCGCGCTGGGCAAAGCGGCGAACAGAAGTTGAGCGCGAGATCCAAGGCCGCGTGCGGGTCGATGCACAGCGGCAAACGCGGGAGGCGCTGCATGGCTGGGATTAGAAGGACTTCGATAATCCTGCAAGACCGGGATCTGCGGCTGCTGGAAGCTCTGGAAACTCTGAGGGCCATCGACCGGGAACAAACGAAGATCGTCGGCGGATTCCGCTCCACGACACGCGCCAATGCCCGGCTGCTGGCGCTGACGCGGGCTGGCTTCCTCCGGCGAGTATTTCTGGGAAATCGACAGGCAGTCTACTGGCTGGCCTCGACCAGCCGCCAGCAGGCATCGAACGCCGAGCTAATGCGGCGGGAGCCAACCTCTTTGTTCCTGCGCCATCGGCTGGAGATCAACAGGGTTCATCTGTTGGTCAAGTACCAAACCATCCCCGCCGCGGGCTGGTGGTTTGTTCGCTGGGAGAGCTTCACCAGAAATCTTTCTCCGGCGCTTCCTTTAATACCGGACGGCTACTTCGAGGTCCGATCCGCAGCCGGAGTCCGTGCCTGCTTTTTGGAAGTCGACCTCGGAACCGAGGCGATGCCGGTGATCCAGCGAAAAGTTCAGCTCTACCTACAACTCGCAGCTTCCGGCGAATTCTCCACGCTCTTTCATCAACAGCAGTTCCGGGTCCTCATAGTCGCGAGTTCCGCACGACGGCTCGCAAACCTCCGCCAGACCATCGCCGGGCTGACCGACAAAATCTTCTGGCTGACAACGCTTGAATCCATTAACCAGGGCCGCTTCTGGTCCGCCGTCTGGCTCCGTCCGACCGGCGACCAAATGCTGCCGCTCCTTTAACCCTATGCTCTATTGCCACAATTGCCACCGCGTCACTCCGGGCGAGCCGCTCTACTGTCATTTTTGCGGTTCAACCTACGATGCCAAGCTCTGCCCGTCGCGGCATCCGAATCCCCGCTGGGCCGTTGCCTGCTCCCAGTGCGGCTCCCGCGACCTCAGTACGCCAGCGCCCAAAGTTCCGATCTGGCTTGCTCCCGTTGTATTCGCTTTGACGCTACTGCCCGGCATCGTGCTCGTGGTCGTCATGGTCCTGCTGGTGGCCGGTGTCATTCACTCCCTGTTGACTAATCAACAAATCCAATCGCAAATGCTGGCGCTGATCGTGATGGTCAGTCTGCTCTGGTTTGCATACATTCACCTTCCGCATTTTATTAAGAACCTGTTCCATTCCTTATGGCGACGAAAAAAGAAAGACACCCATTCGCACTGACAATCGTGCCAAAGCCGCTCCTCGAAGAAGGCCCGGAATACGGCCGAATTCGCGCATTTGGCCCGGGCAGGTCCCCGGGCAGTTTGCCCGAGGGGTTGCCCTATACGCTGCCCGCCCGGTTGCCCGATGGGTCGCCCCCTCGGTCGGGAAACGGGAGCGCCGCCGAAACGCCCGGCGCGGCCAATCGCCTCCAACCGGTGCGACCTCCGCGGCCTCGCGCGCTCGGTCGAGGCCAACGCCGGCTAGGCGTTGGACGGGGCCAACCTGGGCCGTTTGTGCGCGAACAGGGGCCGATTCTGCCGCCCCTGGAGTCCGACTTCGGGCCACTCGGAAGCCCAATGTCCATCAGCGAAGTCGCGCGGATGATCGGCTGTTCGCCCTGGAGCGTACGCCAGACCTTGATCCCTCAAGGCCTGCCGCACCTGCGCTTCAAGGCCAACGGACGACTGATTTTTTACCGAGGTCAGATCGCGCGTTGGATAGAACGCCAACAACAAGGAGGACAGACAACAAAGTGAGCCTGTTCAAACGCGGTGACGTATGGTGGGCGTATTTCTACAAGGATGGAATCCGCCACCAATATTCGACCGGCACTGCAAACCGCAGGCAGGCCGAAACCATAGAAACCAAGCTCAAAGAAGAAGTGAACAACCGGCGATTCCAAATCGTCGAGACCGATCGCAACATGACTTTCCAGCAGCTGGCCGAGAGGTTCGTGTCCAGCGGGTCGGTTCGCAAGCACCACAACTTCCACCTGAAGTTTCTGCTGCCGTGCTTTGGCGAACTTCCGGTGCTGCGGCTGACCAAGTCGCTCGCCGAAGAATTCAGGAGCGCGCGCAAGGCGTTGAACCCCGCCATCAAAGACGCGACCATCAACCGGGACCTGAGTGTGCTTCGACACATTCTCTACTGGGCCGTGGACGAGCAACTGCTCCCGCATAATCCGCTCGCCCGGCTGAAGATGGCCCGCGAGCGGCGCACCCGGCGGCAGGTGATGAGCGTTGTCGAGGAACTCATGCTCCTCGGCGTCGCCAAGGATCACCTCCGCACGATGATTGTCGTCGCCCTCGATACCGGCATGCGGCGCGGCGAGATCACCAGCCAGCGGTGGGAAGACATCGATTTTTCCCGCAAGCTGGTGTCCGTCACGCGCTCGAAGACGCCTGAAGGGGAGGCGCGCGAGATTCCCATGACCGAGCGGCTACACCAGCTTTTGCTGGGAAGGCGCGAGGCCAAGGGGCTCATCATCGACTACAAGGGCCAGCCGGTCCGCAACGTGAAGCGGTCGTGGCAGACAGCGCTCAAAAATGCGCATCTGCGCCACATCCGCTTTCACGATCTCCGCCACACGTTCAACACCCGCCTGATGGAAGCGGGCGTCCTGCAGGAAATTCGCATGGCGCTCATGGGACATTCCTCGGGCTCGAAAGTTCACTCGATTTACACCCACATCGAGCTTCCGGCAAAGCGCAAAGCCATCCGGATGCTGGAGCAGTGGGTGCAAGAACAACGTTCGCAACCAAAGGAGGCAAATGATGCCATTACCGAAACTGAACGATCCGAAAGCGGGCACTCCGCCAGCAGCAGCCAAGTCGGATGCCCGCAAACCGTGGAAGAAGAAGTCGCCCGTCGAGGTGGTCCTGGAGCAGGCCGACAAGCTGAAAGCCGAGATCGCCGAGGCGGAGGAGGAGTTGAAAGCAAAACGCAAACAGCTTCAAAAGTTCGAGGAGGCCAAGAAAATCTTCGAGGCGATTTAGCGTCATGAAACTGCTGGACGATGAACTCCGGGCACGTCTGCCGCCGCTCTACGCGCAGGAAGCTGCGGCAGAGCCGACGGTATACGCGAAGTTCTTCATGCCCGGCACCGGCTGGACCTAGTACGTGACGGAAGGCAGTGAGCAGGATGGCGACTTTCTGTTCTTCGGTTTCGTCATCGGCGTCGAAAGTGAGTTCGGTTACTTCCTGCTTTCTGAACTCGAATCAGTTCGCAACCCGCTTGGCTTTGGCGTGGAACGCGATTTGTATTTCACCGAAGGCAAGCTCACAGATGTTGTACCCGCGCCGGATTTATAAGGCGCGGGGGAGTGGAGAGAACACGGATGCGGTTCGCCGCGTCCGGTTCGCTCCCAAAGCTTAAGAGACCAAGGATTTTATTCCCTGGTCTCTTTTTTGAGGCGCTTAAACCTGCGCCTCGGGTCAATGGCCACGTAACGGGAGATCGACCAGCCTCCCAGAGGAGAAATCAATATGAGGAACATTGCAGTCGTTGTGGCCGGAAGCGGCCAGATTAAAGACGCGAAGATCCAACCCGGCACCACGACGGGCGATCTGCTCCATGACCTGAACCTGCCGGACTACCTGCTGTCCAAGGGTCCGGGCGAGCCATTCTTCGCAGCGGCCGAGTCCGTCTACGACAAGGTCAAGGACGGCGAAAAGATTTTCGCTTCCACCAAAGCCGAGGTTGGCGTCGCCGTATGCGCGTAACGCCCCTCGGTACCCGGCCTGCCCCCGCGTCACTCCGCGAGATGCTTTCGCGGGTGATCCGGGGGCAGTGCCCCCAAGTTGTTGTCCTGCGCCGCCAGATTCCGTATTGGCAGGAACGCGGCTGGACTCGGCAGGGCAACGTTTACACCGGCAACTACCAGACGCCGTACGGCGCGTTTATCGGCTGGATCGAGCAGGAGCAATCCGGCCACATCTCGTTTTACTTTTATGGCCCGTCGACGGAAATTCGCAACCACAGCCATTGGACCTGCTTCCAGCATCGCGGCAACGACTGGTATCTGGTCCACATGGTAAAGGAACCGCACGACGTGAGCTCGGGCATTATCGCCATCGAACGATTGGTCACGGAGGCCTTTGAACAATGAGAAAAAAGCATCTTGAAGAAAAACGCAAGGCGCTGATGGAGCGGCGCGAGAAGCTGCTGGACCGCTTCAACCAGACCGCGCGTAGCCGGAAGAATTCCTCGCGCGTCTGCACGGAGATTCGCCGCACGAACGAGTTTCTGGAAAGCTTGGAGCGGATCGCGAGCGAAAACTCGGGAGTTCCGTCCGTACCGCGGCGCTACATCGTCAGCTCGCTGTTCCTGCATGAATGCTTCAAAAAGCTGACCGCCGACCTGGACGAGCAGTTCTTCTTCGTCACCGGCTCGGAGACGGAAGGCGCGTTGGTGCTCGATCAGTCGGTGGAGTTTGAACACCAGCGCCGCAACCGCCTGAGTGTCGTGGCGCAAATGCCGTCGACGCACAATTTGCTCATCAGACTGGAGCAGTTCGGCCACAAGCTGTTGGCGCACTTTCACAGCCACCCTGGCGAGGGCGCGGATGCCACCAGGCCCTCAGCCGTGGACGAAAACTTCCAGAAACGGCTGGAGAGCGCCGGGCACCTCGCGATCATGGCCATCTTCAGCCGCGACGGCTTCGTGCGGTTCGTGCGGCTCGATCAGAACTTCGAAATCGAAATTTACGGGGAAGGAGTGGAGAAATATGCACCCGGCATTTATCGCATCAAGAACATCAGTTAAGCTCTCCGGTGTCGCGATTCCCGAAGCCCAGGACCGCCAGAAGCGGATTCCGGGGTTCGATCAGCAGATTTTCTCGAAGTCCCGCGTTCTCTGCGTCGGCGCTGGTGGGCTCATCTCACAGATTGCGCCAACTCTGGTCCGTAAGGGCGTGGGCGGAATGACGCTTCTGGACGACGACTGTGTCGAAACCAGCAACCTGAATCGCCAGCGCTTCTATAGAAAGGATGTGGGACGGAACAAGGCGGTGGCATTGGCGGAGAATCTTCTGCTGGAGTGCACCGCAGCGACAGAACTCCGCGGCATCCCGTTCCGCCTTCAGGAGGCGATTGCGCGGGGCTTGGATCTGTCGTGCGATGTCGCGATCTGCGGGGTCGACAACAATCCGGCGCGAATCGCAGCGAGCCGGTACTTCCGAAGCCTGGGCGTTCCGGTGATCTTCACCGCCGTCAATCTTACCGGCGATTACGGCTACGTCATGGTGCAAGAACAAACGGGCCCCTGCATCGCCTGCGTGTTCCCGGACATGATCAACGACGACCGTTTCCCATGTCCGGGGACTCCGGCCATCGCGGATATCCTGCAAGCGGTTGGGTCGTTGGTGGTGTACGCCGTCGATACGCTCCTGATGAAGCGCCCGCGCACTTGGAACTACCGTCAGGTCAGTCTTTCCGATTGCTCGCTCGATGGCGGCTCGATGATACCGGCCCGCCAGGGCTGCACATTGCATGAATATTGATGAAATCCAAATCGGCTTCCGCTACCGGAAGGACCTGGGCGACCTGCGTTCACTGGCCGACAGCATCGATGAAGTCGGCCTGCTCCACCCGGTGGTCGTCACCCAGGACGGTCGGCTGATTGCCGGGCAGCGGCGACTGGAAGCCTGCCGCTCCCTCGGCTGGACTGACATTCCCGTCACGGTCGTGGATCTACTGCAAGCTGCCCGCGGCGAGGCGCACGAGAATTTCGTTCGCAAGGATCTGCTGCCAAGCGAGATCGTTGCACTCAAACGGGCCATCGAACCGCTGGAGCGCCGCGAGGCCCGCCAGCGTCAAGGCGTACGGGCGGACCTCTGTCATCCGGCCACTGTGGCCGAAAGTCAGGGGCCCTCCCGAGACAAGATCGCCCGATACCTGGGAGTCGGCAAAACCACCATCGACCGCGCGGAGGCGGTTGTGGAAGCGGCTGAAGAGGATCCCGAAGAATACGGCTATCTGGTTGAGCAGATGGACCGCAGCGGCAAAGTCGCCGGCGCTTTCAGGCGGCTGGAGGTCCTGAGGCAAGCAAAAGAACTGGACGCCGCCGCACCGGAGTTGCCGACTGGCCCCTTTCAGGTAATTGTCGCGGACCCGCCGTGGCGGTACGAGTCCGGCAACAGCCTGCCGTATCCGACTATGGGCATTGAGGAAATCAAAGCGATGCCAGTCGTCGAAATCGCCGACGAAAACGCGATCCTTTGGCTCTGGACCACCAACGCCCACCTCCGCGTCGCCTTCGATGTCGTTGCAGCATGGGGCTTCGAGTACCGGACGATGCTCACGTGGGTGAAGGATCGGATGGGCACGGGCGAGTGGCTGCGCGGGCAAACCGAGCACTGCATGCTCGCAGTCCGCGGCGAGCCGGTCTTCCTGCACGGAAGTCACGCTACTGTCCTGGAAGCAGCACGGCGCGAACATTCGCGAAAACCAGAGGAGTTCTATTCCCTTGTGGAGTCGACTTCACCCGGCGGCAGGGTCGAACTTTTCTCGCGACAAGAACGGGCGGGTTGGTCAGCATTCGGCAATGACGTCCGGAGTTTAACGGACAGCTAGGAATTGAGCCGCACTCGTTCTGTTGTGCACCCCAACCGACAAAGTCTCTAATTCACCAAACAAAAACAACCGATCAGATGGTGGATCAACCTTACATCGGAAGGCTAGAATAGTGTTCGACGTTTCCAACTCAGCTGGCTTGGGGTCCGCTTCTGTCGGGCCCTCGTGAGTCTCAATGCCGAAGGGAGTGGTGTGGATCGGTTAACGCCTCAGCGCCGCAGCTGGAATATGAGTCGCATCCGCGGGCGAGATACTGAACCGGAGCGACTTGTCCGCTCGCTGCTTCATCGTTGCGGGTTTCGTTTTTCGTTGAAGCGCAAGGATTTGCCTGGCAAGCCTGATATCGTCTTGCCCAAGTTCAAGACGGTTGTGTTTGTGCATGGATGCTTCTGGCATCACCACCTCGGATGCAAGAATGCAGTGTTGCCCAAGACAAGAAGATCATTCTGGACGAAGAAACTGTTAGGAAATATTGAGCGAGACCGTAGAAATGTTCGCGAACTGGTCGAATCTGGCTGGCAGGTGCTCCTCGTTTGGGAGTGTGAACTCGACGATGAGCTGGCCTTGAGAGAGCGGCTCTATGGAACGTTAAAGTCAATTGCGGCCGAAGGCTTGGGCGGCAAATCATGAATCCGCTCTTTAAACTCGCGGTCCTCTCAGGCGCGCAAGCCACCGTTAATCTTCACATCCGTCGTGGAGAGGATATAAACGCTCGCGACAGCGACGGAAGAACATTGCTCATGCTCGCGGCCATCCGTGCGAATGAGGAAATGTGCCGCCTGCTCATTGAGGCTGGAGCCGACCCCACAATTGTGGACAAAAGCGGGCAAGACGCCGTATCCCTAGCGTTGCGAGGTGGAAAGGTCGGTGTTGCAGAGGTCATTCGGGAAGTTCTGGACAACATAAAAGTCCACAAGGCTGAACAGCAGGTAACCGTCCCAAAACTCGTCATTCCGGACCAACGCGAGACCGGCCCCGAAACCTGGGAAGAAGAAGTACAAACTGCGGTCCCTGCGAGCGACGACTCTTGCGTGACGGCGGCGGACTCTATCCAACAACTTCTCGCGCGCCATACACCAGTTGATTCAGCCGAGGATTGGTCGGACGTTGACATCAACTTGCCTGATGTTATTACCAATCGTCGAGCGGAGTTTGAGGCTGAAGTGCGGTTGCGGATTTGGCGGTTGATAGTGGCAGGACTAAGAGAAGGTAGTGTCTTCAGTCGGCAGCTAGAGGATGTACTTCCTAACGATGGAGAGTCGGATTTAAATCAGGACTCGCTTGCACGCTTATCCCTGGTCCTTGGAGACCTCGGCCTTTTGGTGGACGACTCACCCTTGGCACCATCCATTAATATTGACCATGAACTTGACGAGCAACAATCTCTTGCAGCAGATGAAGCCTCTGTCTTCCTGGAGGATCTCTTTACCCTAACCGGCGATCCGTACACCGCTTACATTAAAGAAATCATTCATGAACCGTTACTCACCCGGGAGGACGAAGAGAAACTGGGCAGTGAAATCGAGGCTGGGGTGATGGAAGCCATTTCGGCAATCAGTAACAGTCGCGTGGCAATCAAGGAACTACTTCGCGTTGCAAAGGACAAGACAAACGGCCTGCCGCCCCTCGAGGATCTGATCGATCCAGATCCACTAGATCACATCAGCAATGAAGATGAACCTCTGGGCGGCACTAACTATCTTATTGAGGGGGTGCCAGATGACCAATCGGTTGCTCTTGAAAGACGGCTCGAGGCCATTGAGGAGCTGTCCAAGGGGCTATCGAAACAGGCTTTGATCGGATTCCCTCCGGCGTCCGTGGAATTGAGGAAAGAGATATTCGCGCTGCGCCTTTCTTGGCTGTTCATAAAACACCTCTGCAGAAGCACTCTAAGCGAATCCCCGGGGGATTACTGCCGCATCGCTGCGGGTATCAGCAAGGCAGAAAAAGCGCGGGAGCGTTTTGCCCACGCTAACCTTCGGCTGGTTGTCTCGATTGCCAAGAGGTACAGAGGAAGTAGTTTGGCATCCAGCGATCTCATTCAAGAAGGCAATCTTGGATTGCTGCGAGCGATAACCCGCTTCGACCACCGGCGTGGGTTTAAGTTTTCTACTTACGCGACCTGGTGGATACGTCAGGCGATAACGCGAGCTATCGCCGACCAAGGAAGAACAATTCGGCTGCCCGTTCACATGACGGAGACGCTCAAGAAGATTGAAAAGATACAGTACAACTTGCGGCAGGAGTTGGGACGCGAACCCACCGGCGAGGACCTCGCTTTCAAGATGGAACTCCCTGTAGGAAAGGTGAACAAGCTGTTGCAGATCGCTCCCGAACCAATTTCGTTGGACACACCGCCGGACGAGGATCAAGGCCTGATCAGCGTTGTGGCCAGCAAGGAACGAGTCTCGCAGTTCGAAGCAATCAACAATTCAGATCTTGGGGAACAGATCGCGACGGTGCTCAAAACGTTGAGTCCACGGGAAGAGAAAATTGTCAGGTTGCGCTTTGGTCTTGGCGGTGGGAACGAGAATACACTTGAGGAGATTGGTAAGCGCTTTGCGCTAACACGGGAGCGGATCAGGCAAATTGAGAGTAAGGCAATGCGCAAATTGCAACATCCTATGCGTCGGCATAGTCTCGAGAATTTCTATGTTCCGTCCGATGCGATGCAGCGGCGGCATCGGAACACTGAGGAGCCGAACCCATGACTCGCTCCCGCAGTGTTCCGCCGAGAGCGAGCGCCATGCTCGAAGCTCTACGTGGACTTGGCTACACAACTGCGAGCGCCCTTGCGGACATTGTTGACAACAGCATCGCGGCAAATGCCTCCGTAATCAGAATCGTCTTTGACTGGCGGGGGCCAAGCACCCGCATTGCGATATTAGACGACGGCGCAGGAATGGGCGAAGACGAACTTGAGAAGGCAATGCGCCTCGGCGAGCGAAGCCCCCTGGAAGCGAGGGCCACAAGTGATCTGGGACGTTTTGGGCTTGGGCTCAAAACGGCGTCCTTCTCCCAAGCTCGTCGGCTCACAGTTGCAAGCAGACAGAATGATAGTGTGAATTCCTTTTGCTGGGATCTCGATATTCTTGCGGCGGCTAAAGATGACGGCTGGCACCTCATGGAAGGCCTCCCTACCGAGGCGGATGATCTTCTGGCCGAGCTTGACCAGAGTTCAAGTGGCACTCTAGTCTTATGGGAGGCGCTCGATCGGGTCGTCACAAAAAACTTCACGAAGCAGGATTTTCTCGATCTTATTGACCGCGTCGAAAGCCATATCGCGATGGTTTTTCATCGCTATTTGGAGGGCCCTCGCCCCCTCCTGCGCATCACGATCAATGGCAGGCCGGTCTCGCCATGGGATCCGTTTGCTACAGCGACTTGGTCGTCACCAGTTGAACCTCTGCCGACCGAAGCTGGCATCGTCGAGGCGCAGGGTCACGTACTTGCTCACCGGGACCGCCTCAGCACCCAGGACTACGCAATCGCGGGTGGACCAGAAGGATGGACTGCTCAACAGGGATTTTATGTTTACCGAAACCGGCGCCTTCTCGTGCCAGGGAATTGGTTAGGGCTTGGCGGAGGTCGCCCATGGACAAAGGAAGAACCCTACCGCCTCGCGCGAATCCGCCTGGATATTCCTAATTCCGCTGACGCAGACTGGAAAATCGATATCCGCAAATCCATCGCTAGGCCTCCGGTGTCAATCCGCTACCGTATCACGCACTTGGCGGAGGACACACGTGAGCGGGCACGACGTGTATTTGCGCATCGAGGTCAAGTAGTAGCTCCGGTTGGTAGCAAACCGATTGCGCAAGCTTGGCGAGCGGAGCATCTCAAGACCGGCATGCGATATCGCATCGACGAAGATCATCCTGCAGTGAAGGCAGTCCTGGAGCAGGCAAGCGATCTCGCCCCGCAAATAAAGGCGATGCTACGCGTAATCGAAGAGACCCTACCAGTGCAACGCATCTGGCTGGATACGGCAGAGGCGAAGGAGACGCCGCAGACAGGTTTTTCGAGTTCCAGCTTAGACGAGATAGTCGCTGTGCTCGACGTCATGTACCGGAATCTTATTGGAAAGAAGGGGCTCTCGCCGGCCTTAGCTCGAGAGCAACTCCTGGCCACAGAACCATTCCATCAGTACCCCGATCTCGTCAGGGCACTTCCCGACGAGCCGAAGAATACAATAGAGAGGCCTACGTGACGCCACTGCCGCAGGATTTTCAGCAAAAGGTCGTAAAGTTTGTGCAGGAGTTGCTCCTTGACGAGGAGGACCGGTCATCGATCACGCCAGCATTGATTGCACAGAAGATAGACATCGTGACCCGCATGAACCCGAAGTGGGGCGATGGGTTGGATCACAATGCCGTGATCGATGAGCTCATACGCCGGTTCAGCCTTTGGATAGGCCAAGACACCATACTCACCAGCGAGGTTGGTCATCAGCAATGGTTGAACGCTGCACGGAAAAAGGAGTGGCGATACTGGCAGCGCTATCGAGAATGGATGGAGCGTACGCTTTCTCTTCGCGCTGTAGAGGCACTTGACCGTTCCACCGATACGGTGCTTGGACTCCTGGAAGATCCCGTTCGCGAAGGGGTATGGGACCGCCGAGGCCTTGTCGTGGGGCACGTCCAGTCCGGGAAAACCGGTAACTATAACGGACTGATCTGCAAAGCGGCAGACGCTGGTTATAAGATCATTATTGTTCTCGCGGGCTTACACAACAATCTCCGGTCTCAAACCCAAATGCGCCTCGACGAGGGCTTCCTCGGTTATGAGACCAATCCGCTTCCCGAGGACTTGAGGGTGATCGGTGTTGGCGAGATTGACGGTGATCCCGCTATACGCCCCAACTACGCGACCAACCGCTCAGATAAGGGAGATTTCAGTAACAACGTTGCCAAGAATCTGGGAATCACGCCTGAACAGCGACCGTGGCTTTTTGTTGTCAAGAAAAACAAAACCGTATTAGAGCGGCTCTACCGGTGGATCAGAGATCATGTTCCGAATGTTCAAGATCCCGTTACCGGTCGAAGAATGGTAATGCATCTTCCGTTGCTGTTGATTGACGATGAGGCAGATCACGCATCGGTCGATACCGGTGAACAGGTCTTTGATCAGCAGGGTCAACCCGACGAAAACCACCAGCCGAAACCCATCAATCGCTGTATACGTCGAATTCTCCATGCTTTCAGCAAGGCGGCATACGTCGGGTACACAGCAACCCCTTTCGCCAATATTTTCATCCATGAACGGGGCGAGACCGCGCTCGAGGGCCCAGACCTATTTCCATCCGCGTTCATCATCAACCTCGCGGCCGCCTCCAACTATATTGGCCCTGCGAGGATTTTTGGACTGAGGGCACGAGATACGCGCTCTGGAGGTCTTCCGCTCCTTAGGACAATTGAGGACCATGGGGCGGGCGACGCGAATGGAGGGTGGATGCCGCAGGGACATAAGAATGGGCACCAGCCGCTCTTCGACGGCCGGGACACTCTTCCGGCGTCCCTAATGACGGCTGTTGACGCCTTCCTACTCGCATGCGCGATTCGCAACCTTCGCGGCCAAGGGCGTGATCACTCTTCGATGCTTGTTCACGTGACCCGCTTCAACTCGGTGCAACAATCGGTGCATCGGCAAGTCGATGAGTACGTTCGTCACGTTAGGCAACGTATCCTTCGGCACATCGATGACGGCCCGACCCTTGAACGCTTGAAGACATGTTGGGAGAGGGACTTCCTTCCAACTACGACCGAGATCCAGAGCCAACATCCCGACACGGTGAGCTCGGCATCGCACACGTGGGAAGAAATTCTCAATGTCCTTCCTGAGGTGTTGCCTGACATCCAGGTCAAGATGATAAACGGCACTGCGAAGGATGCGCTCGATTACGTGGACCATCGAGGAACCGGATTGAAGGTAATCGCGATTGGCGGCGATAAACTCGCGCGCGGACTAACGCTTGAAGGCTTATGCATTAGCTATTTTTTACGTGCCTCGCGAATGTATGACACACTCATGCAGATGGGGCGGTGGTTTGGATATCGCCCTGGCTATCTGGATCTCTGCCGCCTTTATACCACGCGCGACTTGGCCGAATGGTTCGGCCACATCACAGATGCGGCAGAAGAATTGCGCGAGGAATTTGACCTGATGGCCGCAAGCGGTTCAACCCCACGGGAGTATGGTCTTAAGGTCCAATCCCACTCTGTTCTGATGGTGACTTCGCGGCTTAAGATGCGGACTGCAAAGAACCTCATGCTCTCGTTTAGCGGCGCACTCCTCGAAACGGTGGCGCTCTATCGTGACTCAGCTGTCCTCAACAGGAACCTGGATGCCCTGAGGAACTTGACTTCTAGACTTGGTGTTCCCGAAGAGAACCCAATCCGAATCCGGAACGGTAGTCGCAACGAGTGGCAGGGATATTTGTGGGGAGACGTTTCGGCAACTGATGTCGTCGACTTTCTGAGAGCATACCGAACACATCCGGACGCCTATCGGGTGAACAGCTCTTTGCTCGCGGAGTTCATCGAGTCGATGGCTAAGATCGGTCAGCTGACCAACTGGGCGGTTGCGCTGATAGGAGGGAACTCCGGTCGGGAGCTTGCCGTTTCCGAACGGGTTCGAATTCGCATGCTTAAACGCGCGAACGAGAGCAGCTATGAGCATCGTTATTCCATTGGCAGGCTGATGTCCCCACGCGACGAGGGCATAAATCTCACCGAGGCTGAGTGGAACGCAGCGCTCGCCGTGACTCGCCACGCATGGCACGCTGATCCGGCTCGGTTAAAAACGGGTAACGAGCCGGATTCTCCGAACGGTCCCTCAATTCGTAAGATCCGAGGTTTTGGCGCGCCAGGAGTTCCCGCTCGCCCTGACAAAGGAGTACTGGCTTTGTATGCCCTGGATCCGCGCGAATCAGGCGCGACATTTCCGGATGATGCATTCTCGGTTATTGCGTTCGGCATCAGTTTCCCCGGTAGCGACACCGGCTTAAAGGTCGAGTATAAGGTCAACAACGTTCTCTGGGAGCAGGAATATGGCCCTGCAGACTGAGCCCGAGGAGTTGCTGGCAGCATGGCGCGCCCTTACCGGCGTTGGTGAGGGAGCTGAAGGCTGGCGCACAATACCGTTACTTCTCGGTGGGCCCGGGCGTTTGCGTGCTGGAAGACGTTTCCCTGGAAACGAAGAGTCCCTGCTGGTCAGATTTACCGGCGTCAACGTACGCCCCGCAGATGATCTCCCACAGGGGCAGGGCTTTCTGGTCTCCCTAGTCGACTCCGGGGTGGGCAAAGAAGGCGAGTGCTGGCTCGCGCTCTCACGTCGTCAGGAGGGCAGCCTGGAGTTATTTGCGATGATGGCAGTCGACATTGTGAGCGCTCTCGAACCGAGCGCAGACTATACTGAAGAGCGCCTTTTTCAGAAATTTCTCTCGCGGATCCGGGCATGGCAAGAATTTATGCGGCGGGGCAGGCGGAGCGTGTTAGACACAGAGGCCGAAATTGGCCTTGTCGGTGAGTTGCTGTTTTTGGAGCACATGGTGGGGATTGGAGTGCGTTGCGCGACGGCGGTCGAGGGTTGGGTAGGTCCACTGAGAGCCCCGCAGGATTTTGTTCTTGGCCCCGGTGCTATCGAGGTCAAGGCAACTGTTGCAGTCGATGGGTTCCCGGTTCGGATTGGGTCATTAGTGCAGCTTGATGATTCACTGTTGCAACCACTATTTCTTGCGGCGGTTCGGGTTCGCAGCGGCGGGGCGGGGCGACCACTCCCGTCGATCTTGAGCGACGTGAGAGAATTGCTGGCCGATGAACCGACAATTCGTGACGCATTCAATAGCCGACTCCTTCACGCCGGATATTTCGATGGACTGGCAGAGCATTATCAGCGTCAGTTCACTCATGTTGAGACCCGCGTCTTTCGTGTTGCTGGAGAGTTTCCGAAATTGACTCGGGCCACCCTTCCGCGATCAATCCTTTCGGTACAGTATGAGATCGACATTGATCAGATCACGATCGGCAGTATTACCGCCGAGGCTGCGCTGAACGAACTGGGAGTGCTCTGAGCATGGATCTGCAGGAATTTCTTCAACAGACCCAGGCTGAGGTCAGAGCGGAGGTTGGAGAGCGCCTCGGCGCGCAAGGTAAGGAGTATCCCTACGGAGAATCCGTCTTTGCTGAAGTCGTGATGCAGCATATGGAAGATGTCGGTATGACTTTTGAGCAGAAGGTATGCCATTATCTTTCTAAGGTTGGAAACTCGAGCATACGCCTAAGCGGCTATGCGCTGTCCGAAGACGCTGACCAGCTTGACCTTTTTGTCAGCCTCTACAGCGGAGTCGATGAAGTGCAGCCGATCCCGGACTCGGAGACGAAGGCGGCAGCCGAGCAGTGCTTGCGATTCCTCTCCAGGTGCGCGCAAGGGCGGATGGCCTCGAGCATGGGGGAATCGGACCCGGCTTACGTGTTGGCGGTCACCATTCAGGAGTGTTACGGCGGTCTGGATCAAATCCGTGTATACGTTCTGACCGACCGCCAAGCAAAGGCGAAGAACTTCAAGGCGCGGGAGATTAATGGAAAAACCGTCAAGCTTGAGGTGATGGACATCGAGCGCCTCCACCGGCACTGGTCCGCGGGCAAACCCCGCGATGAACTGGTGGTCAATTTTGAAGAAGTGGTCGGTGGCTCCCTCCCGTGTGTTTACGTGCCGGGTCAGGTTGCCGATTACGATTACGCTCTTACCGTTATTCCCGGGGAAGCGTTGAGATTTGTGTATGACAAATACGGTCCGCGTCTTCTTGAGGCTAATGTCAGGTCGTTTTTGAGCGCGAGCGCAAAGGTGAACAAAGGCATACGCGATACGCTGAAGGAAACGCCAGAGCGATTTATGGCGTACAACAACGGGATCGTCGTCGTCGCTGACGAAGTCCACTTTGCGAAGACCGGCGATGGTGGCCCCGGGATCGTCTGGATGAAGGGAATGCAAATTGTCAACGGCGGCCAAACCACGGCGTCGATCTACTTCACTAAGAAGAAGAACCCAGAGGTAGACTTGCGTCTCGTGCGCATTCCAGCAAAGATCATCGTCCTCCATTCAAAGGACGCGATTGCCGAGGAAGGGTTGATCGCGGATATCTCCCGATTCTCCAATAGTCAAAATTCCGTAAAATTGTCTGATCTCTCTGCAAACAAACCTTTTCATGTCCGAATGGAGAATCTTGCGCTTTCGACGTACTGCCCGGATGGGATTGGGCGCTGGTTTTACGAGCGCGCAGCTGGCAGCTACAACACGATGCTCGCTCGCGAGGGGACCACTCCTGCTCGTTTGAAACAGCTTCGGGATAACGTTCCAACGACCCGAAAGATCACCAAGACCGATCTGGCGAAGTTCGTCAATGCATGGGCGCAAAAACCGGATCTCGTCAGTCTCGGCTCCCAGAAAAATTTTGAGCGGTTTATGGCTGAACTGGCCAACGACGACCAGCAGTCTTCCATTTTGCCTGATGTCCAAGTTTACAAGCAGACGATTGCCAAGGCGATCATTTTTAAGAAAATACACGCGCTTGTCCGTCCGATGTTCAAAGCATTTCAACCAAACATAACAGCCTATTTGGTCTCGGTTCTCGCAAATCGACTGGGAGAGAACTTTGACCTTGAAAAGGTTTGGATTCGGCAAGACATCTCACCAGAGCTGAGGGTGCAGGCGCAAGCGTGGGCTCTTCAAGTGGACCATGTGCTGAACGAATCTGCTCGGGGGCGGATGGTCTCTGAATGGGCCAAGAAAACGGAATGCTGGGACGTCGTCCGCGAAGCCAGTTACACGGAAGCAGCGACCGACATCCCCGAGGTGAGATAGATTCCTAACGGCGTCCATTTTCCCTTGACATGAAAAACCTGGTAACCTGGCTATTAGGACTATGACCATACGGGTTTTTGACATGTTCTGCGGCGGTGGAGGTAGCAGCCTCGGAGCCCGTTTGGCGGGAGCGGAGATCGTGGGTGGCGCGGAGATCGGCGAGTATGCTTCGCGCGCATTTTCCCAGAACTTCCCAGAGGCAAGACTCTACAAGGGTGACCTGCGGCAACTGAGTCCGAAGCAAATCGTCAAGGATCTCCCTCGAATTGACCTGCTGCTTTCGTCTCCTGAATGCACCAACCATACCTGCGCCAAAGGTAGCGCTCCACGCTCGGAGGAAAGTAAAGAGACTGCGCTACAGGTGTTACGGTTTGCCGAGGTTGTGGAGCCACGGTGGATCATTCTGGAGAATGTGGTACACATGAGGCCCTGGAGGCGTTACCCCGAACTGAAGGCCGGCTTAATGGATCTGGGTTATAGTGTCCGTGAGTCAATTCTCGATGCTTCGCAATTTGGGGTGCCTCAAAAGCGCCGACGGCTTTTTGTGATCGCATGTCGTGTTGGGGCGCCACCAGAGATCAGACCGGGAAGAGCGGTTGCGAGGCCGGCATCAGCAATTCTTGATCCGGGCGACACGTGGTCCAGATCATTGCTGTTCACGGAAAAGAGGGCAGAGGCAACTTTGGAGCGAGCGGAGCGAGCGATTGGGGAGATCGGTAAAAACTCGGCTTTTCTGCTCGTCTACTACGGCACGGATGGTGGGGGTGGTTGGCAATCGCTCGAAGTCCCACTGCGGACCGTAACCACTCTTGACCGCTTTGCCTTAGTGGAACCGACCCGAGATGGGCACACGATCCGGATGCTACAGCCCTCAGAATTGCGTCGCGCGATGAGCTTCCCGGCAAGCTATAGGTTTCCGAAGGGTACCCGTAGGGAGAAGATAAGGCTGCTCGGTAACGCGGTTTGTCCGCCAGTGATGCGCATGCTTGTGCGACGAATCGCCCAACTTGATCTCAATGCGAACAATCGCTAGCGCCCCGCTTCGAACCGGCTGCGGTTTTCTGCGCCGACTACGGCAATTGAGGTAATCTAAGTTTCGTCGAAAGACCGTATCGAGAAAGGAGGGATGGATGCCGCTCGGCAGAACGGAAATAATCGAAGCAAATATCATCGATAACTGGCGCGACGACGGTTTCAACGCCGCGAGTTATGATTTGCATGCACGGTATCTGCTGAAGGCACCCGCCAAACTCGGCGAGTTGCCGGAATTTCTCCACGGGAAGCACGAGATCCCTGAGAACGGGATCGTTCTTGAGTCGCAGGGGATGGTCCGAGTAATTTCGGCTGAATACCTTCGCATGCCCAAAGGCGTCGTCGGCTATGCACTCACTAAGAATGGCCTATCGAACGTTTGTGTACTTGCTATCAACATCGGGATCATCGATCCCGGGTACTCTGGCCCAGTTTCCAGCACTCTGATCAACTTTGGGAAAGAACCATTTGTAATCACGCGCGACACAAAATTCCTCCGGTTGACCTTCCATCCGTGCGCAGAAGATCCCAAGATGCGGATATTTCCGGCGTTGACCCACGAGGAGTACCTCGCCCGGACCGTTAGTGAGGTCAGGCGGCACTCTTCGGACAAATTTCTCAACCTAGCCGAAACCGCGAAAGTGGCTGGAGAGCATGCCTTTGGCAAATATCGCAATTGGGCCATCGCCGCCGCGACGATCCTGGCGGCAGTTCTTGCAATTGTAGCGATCTTTGCGCCAGTGGCAGCAGCAGTTGTACAAAAGTACGTCGACAGTTCGGCGATAGCGACTGGACAAGAGATTCGCGCCAAATATGAGGGGGAAATTCAAATTATGGATGCAGCACACAAAAGGGAAATTGAGGATTTAGAAAAGCGAGTACGAGACTTGGAGTTGAAAAAGAAGTAATGTCAGAAGCGGCGACTCGGCAATGGATCCAACGCGCTTACCGGGCGAGCGCGGCGTCTAACTGTGCACGGAGATCGGTCGGCGCCATCCTCGTCAAAGACGACAAGGAGCTCATCGCTGGAAGCAATGGTGTCGATCGGCGGTTCCGGTCATGTCTGGACGCTGGCTGCCCCCGTTGCACGGCTGGCGGAGTCGTCGGGCTCGGTTACGAATTCTGCATTTGCGTGCACGCCGAACAGGACGTCATGACAAGAGCCGCTCGCGACGGCATAGCGACAGATGGCTCGACCGCCTTCATCACTCTACGCCCCTGCTTGACATGCTTGACCATGATGATTAACGCAGGAATCAAGCAGGTTCACTATTCAGAGGATTGGTCCCTAGCCCCCGAGCTCGAGAAAGTTTATCAATCGATCGCAGGTCAACTCGAAAAATTTGAGCGAGTACCGCTTGATCGCGAGGCTGTTTCCGAAGAAGATGGTGCCGCTTGTTAGGCGTGTGACCCCGTTCTTGGAGAACGTTGCCGGGACCGTTGACGCCCGATCCGCATCAGCGGGACCCGGGTGAAAAATGCGATTGTAGGCAATTTTGTAGCTGTTCCGAGCCCCAAAGAACCCCAAAACACCACAGATCGCAACAGGTGCCCTAGCCCGGCCAAAACCGGACATTGCAGGCAAAGCACTTATTCTATTGGTCGGGGCGGGGCGATTTGAACGCCCGACCCCCTGCGCCCAAGGCAGGTGCGCTACCAGGCTGCGCTACGCCCCGACATTGCTCTTTTATGGTAGCATTGCGGCTGACGAAACGAGCATGACGAAAAATTCATTGGTATCCTGCTGATTCAAAGCACTATTCCTTCGTTACCTTTCGCTCGTGCGATCCATCTAACTAGCTGGATGGAGAAAGTAGGCTCTCATGAAACGCATGAAGATCACGGCAGCGGCCTTGGCCCTGCTGGTTCCTCTGGCGATGATGGCGCAGGAGGCGCAGCCTGCCCCGCAGACGCTGCTCTCCGCGCAGCAACTCGATAATTTGGTGGCGCCTTTGGCGCTTTACCCCGATCCGCTGCTTAGCCAAGTGCTGGTGGCGGCCACGTATCCTCTGGAGCTGGTGCAGGCCAATCAGTGGCTGCAGCAGAACCGCCAACTGACGGGCACGGCTCTGTTGGACGCGGCCAAGACCCAGAACTGGGACCCCAGTGTTCAGGCGTTAGTGGCGTTTCCCGACGTGTTGGCGCGCCTGAATCAGGACGTGCAGTGGACCACCGATCTGGGCAACGCGTTTCTGGCCCAGCAGGCAGATGTGATGGCTTCGGTTCAGCGGCTGCGCGCACGGGCGCAGGCTACCGGCAAGCTGCGCACCACGCCTCAGCAGACGGTGACGACGCAGAACGAAAACGGACAGCAGGCCATTGAGATTCAGCCGGCCGATCCGCAAGTGATCTATGTGCCGACCTACGATCCGGTCTATGTTTGGGGCGCGCCGGATTGGGGCTATTATCCTACGCTGTTCTACCCCAGTTATGGAT
>Ga0209698_10000314_pt1 | contig 54309 bp, 46 predicted proteins | sample LitLauG_LLR_2012_FD_187203 | JGI IMG/M metagenome (GOLD analysis project Ga0209698, IMG submission 187203) | Freshwater sediment microbial communities from Pennsylvania, USA - Little Laurel Run_MetaG_LLR_2012 (SPAdes) (version 2) | ecosystem: Environmental > Aquatic > Freshwater > Creek >...
TGATACTGCGGAATCGCGATGGCGGCCAGGATGCCGATGATCGCGACCACGATCATCAATTCGATCAGGGTGAAGCCACGCTGGATTTGTGCACGCATTACGGGGACTCCTCTCACTTTACGTGCCGGCCCGATGCCGGTTTACGGTATGACTCGCAACAAGTGTGCCAATCGGGTTTTGGTCTGAATCCCATGAATTCATGGGGAAAACCGGAGAATATAGGTGACGGATTTGATCCATCTGCCATTAATGGGCGCCTGGATGGCAAAAAAGTGTCACTTTAGTCACACCCGAGGAGCCAGGATCGGCTTCCCTGTGAAGGCGAGCCAGGCGCACCCGAGGTTATTACCGTTGCCGCGCGATGGCGGCTACCGGCATTGACTGGGCGCGAACTGGGCGTTGACCGGCTTTGCGGCGATGGCCGCCGGCAGCGCCTGGGCGGTTGCCGTCCCGGCGGCCGACGATGCGCAAGCCCAGTCGACCGTGCCAATGGCTCCAGTGACGAGCTGCGCGCCGCCGATCGACGGCGTCAACGTGAGTTGAAGACCCGAAATCGCGGGGGTCGTAGCCGAAAACGTGATGGTGACCAGCCCTGGCGTGGCCGCGGTGAAGTCGGAGACCAGCACGCTGGTCACGTACTTGGTGACGACGCCGTTGCCCCCCGACTGCGCGTTCCACGCCGCGGCGGCCGCATTCAGCCCGCTGACGTCCGACGCGACGAAACCCTCCGACACGGCGGATTGAGCCGGGGCCGAGACGCTCAGGCCTTCGACCAGTTTCGCTCGGACCGTGTAGTTCTGATACTGCGGGATGGCGATGCCAGCCAGGATGCCGATGATCGCGACCACAATCATCAACTCGATCAGGGTAAATCCGCGTTGACCACCTGCCCGCATGGCTTTCGCTCCTCCATTTGGAACGCACTGCTGACTCATACGAGCTACCGCAATGGTCATGCCAAGTAACTCATATTAGGTATAAAAAATACTACGGGAAAATCACGGTAATTAGAAGATGGTATCGAAAAAAATATACACGGACGTTCTTAAGGCCATATCGGCAAAAACGGGCGAAACCGGATAGCCGGAAATGAGCAAGCGACTCGCCTATATCGGTTCCTTAAGCCTCAGGCAAGGCCCGGCTGGCCTGCTGGGTGCGCTTGCGCTTACTTTCCTGGCGCCATTCGTCTACACGGTCCACCGTTTTCCGCTCGCCGCCCTGGACAGCGAGCTGGTGGCCGCCTTGTGCCTGGCCTTTGGACTGGTATGCGGCGCGCTGCTCGAGCGCCGCGACGCGGTGCTCGACTGGCCGTTGCCGGCTGCGCTGCTGCTCTTCACGGCGATCGCATGGGTCCAGCAGGCCTCCGGCCTTCTCGCCTATCCGGAGCTGGCGATCCGATGGACGCTGTTTCTCGCCGCCGTGCTGGCGGCCTACGCGCTGGGCCGCCAGGTCGTGGCCGCCGGCCTGACCCGGGAGGCGACCGGCGCGCTGGCCGCGGCCACGCTGGCCGGGGGGCTCTTCTCGGTGCTGGTCCAATGGCTGCAGCTGTTCGACGCGCAGGTGCTGCCGTCCTGGCTGGCGATCGTCTACCCCGACGAGGCGATCCAGCAGCGTCCCTTCGCCAACCTGGCGCAGTCCAACCAGCTCGCCACCTACCTGGCGATGGCGGCGCTGTCCGCCGTCTACCTGGGTCCCCGCGCGCGCCGCCTTGCCGCGCTCGCGCTGGGCCTGTGCCTGCTCGCCTCCGGCCTCGCGCTGACCGGCTCGCGCATGGCGATGCTGTTCGTCGCGCTGAACGCGGCGGCCGTGCTGGCCCTGCCCGCGCTGCGACCCGCGTCGCCGCGCGACCGCTGGATTGCGGCCGCCTCGCTCACGGCCGGCTATGCGGCGGGGCTGATCGCGCTGCGCACGGTGGTCGGCCAGTTCGACACGCTGACCCGCCTGGGCCAGCACACGCTGCCGATCCGGCTCGAGTTATGGCAGCAGGCCTGGCGCATCGCCCTGGCGCATCCCTGGCTGGGCGTGGGCGTGGGCCAGTTCGGTTATGGCCAGTTGGGGGTCGCGCGCCCCGGGCCGTTCCTGGTGCCTGCGCACAACGCCCACAACGTGGTCCTGCAGTTCGCGGCCGAGCTGGGAAGGCCGGCCGCGTTGGCGGTCGCGGCCCTGGGCCTTTACTGGGGCCTGCGCGATCTGCGCACGCGACTGGCCCTGCCCGAGCACGCGCTGGCGATCGGCATGATGCTGATGATCGCGATTCACAGCCTGCTCGAGTACCCGCTGTGGCACCTGTACTTCGCGGTACCCGCGGCGCTGCTGTTCGCGCTGGCCGAGCCCGGGCGCGGCGCCGGGTGGGCCATCGGCCTGCAGCGCGTGATCCTTCCGGCCGCCGGCGTCACGATGATCGCCGTGGCCGTCACGTACCACCTGGAGTATGGCGCCGTGGCCGACGCCGCCAGCCCCCTGTGGCTGGAGACGCAGCATCTGCGCGCGAGGACACCCAGGGATGCGCTGGCGGTGCTGGAAGTGGCCGGCTCCGCGCTGTTCCGCCCCGAGGTCGACCGGCTGCTGCTCGACTTGAAGCACGCGCCCGACGAAGCCGGGGGTGGGCCGCTGGAGCGCAGCGCGCGGCTGCTGCACCTGCTGCCTGCGCCGGAAGTGATCGCGCAGCGCATCGATCAGCTCGCCCGCGCCGGGCGCATCGACGAGTCGATCGTCCAGGTGGAGCGGCTGCGCGCTTTCGCGGCCGAAGGCTACGGCGCCTACCGCGACTGGCTGCTGGACGACACGCGCGAACTGGGAGCGCAGGCGGCGCCGCTACGGCGCGCGCTGCGCGAGGCTCACGCCGGCTGAAAGCTCTCGGCCCTGGCCCTGCGCCACCAGGCGTCGTACACCCGGTGCGGCAGCGGCTGCGCGGGCGAGGCGTCGAGCAACTCGCCGGGGCCGAGAAACGGCAACAGGTGCGACAGCAGCCGCACTTCGTTGGGCGAGACGCGCTGCACGATGTGGTGCGGCCGCAGCTGGTTCGGGTGGGTCAGCCCGGCGGCGGCGATCAGCTCGGCCAGCGCCTTCAACGTATTGCGGTGAAAGCTGGCGACCCGCTCGGCCTTGTCCGGCACCACCAGCGCGCGCATGCGGTGCAGGTCCTGCGTGGCCACGCCCGAGGGGCAGGTGTCCAGGTGGCAGTGCTGGGCCTGCACGCACCCGAGCGCGAACATGAAGCCGCGCGCGCTGTTGCACCAGTCGGCGCCGATCGCCAGCGTGCGGGCGATGTCGAATGCGGTGACCACCTTGCCGCTGGCGCCGATCCGGATGCGCTCGCGCAGGTTCAGTCCGACCAGCGTGTTGTGCAGCAGCAGCAACCCCTCCTGCAGCGGCATGCCCACGTGGTCGACGAACTCGGCGGGCGCGGCGCCCGTGCCGCCTTCGGCTCCGTCGACCACGATGAAATCCGGCGTGATCCCGCTCGCCCGCATCGCCTTGGCGATGGCGAACAGCTCCCACGGATGACCGACGCACAGCTTGAAGCCGGTCGGCTTGTCGCCCGAGAGCTCGCGCAGCCGGGCCACGAATTCGAGCAGCCCGATCGGCGTGGAAAACTCGGCGTGCGCGGCCGGCGAGATGCAGTCCACGTGGGCCGGCACGCCGCGCGTGACGGAGATCTCTTCCGAAACCTTGGCGGCCGGCAGCACGCCGCCGTGGCCGGGCTTGGCCCCCTGCGACAGCTTGATCTCGATCATCCTGACCTGGGGCTGGCTCGCCTCGTCGGCGAAGCGCTGCGGGTCGAAGCGGCCCTCGGCCGTGCGGCAGCCGAAGTAGCCGCTGCCGATCTCCCAGATCAGGTCGCCGCCGTGCTCCCGGTGGTAGCGGCTGATGCCGCCTTCGCCGGTGTCGTGCGCGAAGGCGCCGTCGCGCGCGCCCCGGTTCAGCGCCAGGATCGCGTTGGCCGACAGGGCGCCGAAGCTCAGCGCCGAGATGTTGAACACCGAGGCCTCATAGGGCCGGCGGCACGCGGGCCCGCCCACGGGCACGCGGAAATCGGGCGGTTGCACCGGGGCCGGAAACATCGAGTGCGTGATCCACTCGTTGCCGGCCTCGTACAGGTCCAGCTGTGTGCCGAACGGAACCTTGTCCAGTTCCTTCTTGGCGCGCTGGTACACGATGCTGCGCTGGTTGCGGGAAAACGGCCGCGCCTCGGTATCGCTTTCGACGATGTACTGGCGCAGCTCGGGCCGGATGAACTCGAAGAAGAAGCGCAGGTTGCCCAGGATCGGGTAGTTGCGGCGGATGGAGTGGCGCGTTTGCAGCAGGTCGCGCACACCCAACGCGGTCAGCGCCAGCGCGGGCCACGCGACCCACCCCACGCGCGGCATGCCGCCCGCCAGCATCGCGCAGCCGGCCAGCGCGACCGTAGCGGACGCGTACAGCGCCGAATAGCGCGAACCGATGCGAAGACTCATCCCCGGCCCACCTGGTCTGGATCCACCCTTGCCCTCGGCGGCTGGCGCGCCGCAGGGGCCATTCTGGTCAGATCAGGGCGGGAGAATCGGTCGAACTGGCCCGCTTACCGAGCGCACTCGTGCCGCTCGCCGCCTCGATGACGGCGCCACCCAGGCACACCTCGCCGTCGTACAGCACGGCCGACTGGCCGGGCGTCACGGCCCACTGCGGCTCCTCGAAAACCAGCTCCAGGCCGCTTGCGCTCGCATCCACCACGCGGCAGGCGGCATCGGCCTGCCGGTAGCGCGTCCTGGCCGACAGGCTGCGGCCGGCCTGCGGCATCGGCCCGACCCAGGCCGGGGAGGCGGCCGTCAGGCGGTCGGCCAGCAGCCACGGGTGATCATGGCCTTGCACCACCCACAGCGTGTTGGCGGCCATGTCCTTGCGCGCGACGAACCAGGGCGCGCCGGAGCCGTCCTGGGTGCCGCCCACGCCGATCCCCTTGCGCTGGCCCAGCGTATAGAAGCTCAAGCCGACGTGTTCGCCCAGCACGCGGCCGTCGGGCGCGCGGATCGGGCCGGGGCGGGTCGGCAGGTAGCGCGACAGGAACGCCCGGAACGGGCGCTCGCCGATGAAGCAGATCCCGGTCGAATCGCGCTTGGCCGCGTTGGCCAGGCCGATGCGGCGCGCCAGCGCGCGCACCTCGGTCTTGCGCATCGCGCCCAGCGGAAACAGCGTGCGCGCCAGCTGATCCTGCCGCAGCCGGTGCAGGAAATAGCTCTGGTCCTTGGTGCCGTCGAGCGCGCGCAGCAGCTGGTGGCGGGCCTCGCCGGTCCGGATGCGCGCGTAGTGGCCGGTGGCGATGCGCGGCGCCCCCAGCGTGAGCGCGTGGTCCAGGAAGGCCTTGAACTTGATTTCGGCGTTGCACAGCACGTCCGGATTGGGCGTGCGCCCGGCCGAGTACTCGCGCAGGAATTCGGCGAAGACCCGTTCGCGATATTCGGCCGCGAAGTTCACCGCCTCGATGTCGATCCCGATCACGTCGGCGGCGCTGGCAGCGTCCAGCCAGTCCTGGCGCGACGTGCAGTGCTCGTCGTCGTCGTCGTCCTCCCAGTTCTTCATGAAAAGCCCGATCACGTGGTGGCCCTGCTGCTTCAGCAGCCAGGCGGCTACCGACGAGTCGACCCCGCCGGACATGCCCACGACGATGCGGTGGTCCATTTTCAACCGCTCCCCGCGCTCACTCCGACTCGGCCCCGCCCGGGGCGAGCGCGTCCGGGTGCGCGTACAGCAGCCCGAGCGGATAGCGCTGGCCGCGCAGGTAGTCGTCGATGCAGCGCGCCACCAGCGGGCTGCGGTGCTGCGCGTCGCGCTGCGCCAGCTCCTCGCGCGACAGCCACAGCGTGCGCACGATGCCGCGGTCCAGCGGCCGGCCGGCGATGCGCTCGCCCAGCTCGCCGGTGAACGCGAAGCGCAGGTAGGTGGCCGCGCGCGCCGGGCTGGCGCTGCGCCACAGGTAGATCCCGAGTAGCGCGGTCGGGTCAAACGGATGAGCCGTTTCCTCCAGCGCCTCGCGCGCCACCGCCTGCAGCAGCGACTCGCCGCGTTCCAGGTGGCCCGCGGGCTGATTGATTCGCAATCCGCCGTCCGCGTGCTCCTCGACCAGCAGGAAGCGCCCGTCGCGCTCGACGACGGCGGCCACGGTCACCGAGGGTTTCCAAACGCGGGACACGTCAGCGACCCGCTCCGGATGCGATTCTCGACATGATTGCGCGGCGAAGTTGCGATCGGAACGCGATTCAGGGTGCGACAGTGTTAAATTCTACCGGCGCAGGCCGTACGGCCGACGCCACCCGATTCCCTGAGGAGTTCCTAATGCGCATTGGTATTCCGGCCGAGACCAGGCCGGGAGAAACTCGCGTTGCCGGCACGCCCGAAACGGTCAAGAAGCTGGTCGCGCTGAAGCACGTGGTGGTGGTGCAATCCGGCGCCGGCATGGCGTCGAGCCAGCCCGACGCGGCTTACGTTGCCGCCGGTGCCACCGTCGGCACGGCCGCCGACGCGCTCGCAGCGCAGATGGTGCTGCGCGTGCGACGCCCCGCCGACGGCGAGCTCGCCTCGATCGCGCGCGGCACCGTGCTGGTGGGGATGCTGGAGCCGTTCAACGCCGAGGGCATCGCGGCGATGAACGCGGCGGGCCTGACCGCGTTCTCGCTGGAAGCGGCCCCGCGCACCACGCGCGCGCAGAGCATGGACGTGCTGTCGTCGCAGGCCAACCTGGCCGGCTACAAGGCGGTGGTGCTGGCGGCCGACACCTACCAGAAGCTGATGCCGATGATGATGACGGCGGCCGGCACCATCAAGGCGGCCCGCGTCGTGATCCTGGGGGCGGGCGTGGCCGGACTGCAGGCGATCGCCACCTCCAAGCGGCTGGGCGCGGTGATCGAGGCCTCCGACGTGCGGCCCGCGGTGAAGGAGCAGATCGAATCGCTCGGCGCCAAGTTCATCGACGTGCCGTTCGAAACGGACGAGGAGCGCGAGATCGCCAAGGGCGTGGGCGGCTACGCGCGGCCGATGCCGCCGGCGTGGCTGGAGCGGCAGAAGGCCGAGGTCGCCAAGCGCATCGCCCAGGCCGACATCGTGATCACGACCGCGCTGATCCCGGGCCGGCCCGCGCCGCGGCTGGTGACCGAGGAGATGGTGCGCTCGATGAAGCCCGGCTCGGTGATCGTCGACATGGCGGCCGAGCAGGGCGGCAACTGCGCGCTGACGCAACCCGGTTCGACGGTCACGCGCCACGACGTGCACATCATCGGGCTGACCAATCTGCCGGCGCTGGTGGCGGCCGACAGCTCGGCGCTGTACGCGCGCAACATCCTGGACTTCCTGAAGCTGCTGTTCGACCCGGAAGGCGGTTTCGTGCTGAACCGCGAGGACGACATCGTGAGCGCCTGCCTGATGTGCCACGCGGGCGAGATCGTGCGCAAGTCCTGATCCGACCCATCGAGACAAGGGGCCCGCCATGGAATTGGTGAACCATCTGATCATTTTCGTGCTGGCGATCTACGTGGGCTATCACGTGGTGTGGAACGTGACCCCCGCGCTGCACACGCCGCTGATGTCGGTGACCAACGCGATCTCGGCCATCATCATCGTGGGCGCGATGCTGGCGGCGGCGCTCACCGTGACGGGATTGGGACGCACGATGGGCGTGCTGGCGGTGGCGCTGGCGGCCGTGAACGTGTTCGGGGGCTTCCTGGTGACGCAGCGGATGCTGGAGATGTTCAAGAAGAAGGAGCCGAAGAAGTGATTTGCCCTCACCCCGGCCCTCTCCCACTGCGTAGGAGAGGGAGAACTGCTCACACTCCCCTCGCCCGCGCCAGCGGGACAGGGGCCGGGGGTGAGGGCGTGCGGTCCCGCACCGCCAGCCAGATGGCCGTCAGCGCCTCATTCTCGCAGTGGAGCGATACATGAATTTCAGTCTGGAACTGGTCGTGCTGCTGTACCTGGTGGCCTCGGTGTGCTTCATCCAGGCGCTCAAGGGTCTGTCGCACCCGGCCAGCTCGCGCGCCGGCAACGCCTTCGGCATGATCGGGATGGCGATCGCCGCCGTCACCACCGTCGGGCTGATCCTGAAAATCAACCCGACCACCGGCTTAGCCGGGCTGGCCTGGGTGCTGCTCGGGCTGGTGGTCGGTGGCGCGGTCGGCACCACGATCGCGCGCCGGGTGCCGATGACCCGGATGCCGGAGATGGTCGCCTTCATGCACTCGATGATCGGCCTGGCGGCCGTATTCATTGCGATCGCCGCGGTGGCCGAGCCGGCCGCGTTCGGCATCGTGGAGGCCGGCGCCCCGATTCCCACCGGCAACCGGGTGGAGCTGTTCATCGGCACTTTCGTCGGCGCGATCACGTTTTCCGGAAGCGTGATCGCGTTCGGCAAGCTGGCCGGCCGCTTCAAGTTCCGCCTGTTCCAGGGCGCGCCGGTGGTGTTCAAGGGGCAGCACGCGCTGAACGCGGCGCTGGGCGTGCTGATGGTGGCGGCCGGCCTGGTGTTCGTCGGTTCGCAGATGTGGACGCCGTTTCTCGTGATGGTGGCGACCGCGTTCCTGCTGGGCGTGCTGATCATCATCCCGATCGGCGGCGCCGACATGCCGGTGGTGGTGTCGATGCTGAACAGCTACTCGGGATGGGCCGCCGCCGGCATCGGCTTCTCGCTGAACAATCCGATGCTGATCATCGCCGGCAGCCTGGTCGGCTCCAGCGGCGCCATCCTGTCGTACATCATGTGCCGGGCGATGAACCGCTCGTTCTTCAACGTGATCCTGGGCGGATTCGGCGGCGAGGTGGCCGCGGGCGCCATCGCCGGCGCGGCCCAGCGCAATGTGCGCTCCGGCTCGCCGGACGATGCCGCCTTCCTGCTGAGCAACGCCGAGTCGGTGATCATCGTGCCGGGCTACGGGCTGGCGGTGGCGCGCGCCCAGCATCCGCTCAAGGAGCTGTCCGAGAAGCTGCTGAAGAAGGGCGTGAAGGTCCGTTATGCGATCCACCCGGTGGCCGGGCGCATGCCGGGCCACATGAACGTGCTGCTGGCCGAGGCGGAAGTGCCGTACGACCAGGTGTTCGAAATGGAGGACATCAACTCGGAGTTCAGCGAGACCGACGTGGCGCTGATCCTGGGCGCCAACGACGTCGTGAATCCGGCCGCCAAGGACCCGAAGTCCCCGATCGCCGGGATGCCGATCCTGGAGGCCTACAAGGCACGGCAGGTGATCGTGAACAAGCGCTCGATGGCCTCCGGCTATGCCGGGCTGGACAACGAGCTGTTCTACATGGACCGCACGATGATGGTGTTCGGCGACGCCAAGAAGGTGGTCGAGGACATCGTGAAGGCGGTCGAATAGGTGCCCGGGCTCGCGGGCCGTCGGGCGGCCTGATCGAGCGGTGAGGCGGATCCCGATGCGCGCTCCCGTCGACCCGGAACCCTCGCTGGGCGGACAGTTCGCCCTGCGGCCGGTCGCGTTGCGCGAAGCCGGCGAACTGCTGCATGCCGCGCTGGCTCCGTATCGCGCGGCCCCGCTGCGCCTGTCCGGGATGTTCCTGCTGCTGTGGGTGCCGACCCTGGCGCTGGTTTTCCTGCCGACGTTCGGCCCGTTCCTGAGCGAGACCGTATCGGCCGTGGTGTTCGCCGGCTACACGGCCGCGCTGGACGCCGCGGCTCGCTCCGAGCCGCCCGACTTCCGGCATGTGGCGGTGGTGCTGCGGTTCGGGCGCGACCGGCTGACGCTGCTGGCGCTCACCGGCCTGCTGCCGGTCGTGTGCGCGGTGCTGGTGCTGTACGCGGTGTGGGGCGTGCATGAGACGGCGGCCTTTCTGGACCAGCTCACGCGCGGCAACGGGCGGCCTTCGCCCGGCATGATGCTCGACTTCCAGGCGGCCGAATACGTGGCCAGCATGCCCTTCACGTTCGCGGCCCCGGTGTGGGCGCTGTATCGATGGTCGGGCTCGCGCTGCATGGCCGCCAACCTGCTCGCCTCCTGGGTGAACTGGCGCTGGGTGCTGGCGATGACCGGCTTCATGGCGCTGTCCGACAACCTCCTGCTCTGGCTGCGCGACCAGGGCGAGGGCCTGTCCCTGCTGTCGAACCTGGGCGTGATCGCGGTCGCGATGCTGACGCTGTCCTGGACCCTCGCCCTGGCGCAGCGTTCCTTCCCGTCGCGCTAAGCGGCCAGCCGTCGGTCCAGCCACTCGATCCAGTGCATCACCGGCACGCGGGTGCCGCTCTGCAGGTGCTGGATGCAGCCGATGTTGGAGGACAGGATCGCCTCGGGAGCCGCCGCCTTGATGCGGTCGAGCTTGCGGTCGCGCAGCCGGCGTGCCAGCCGCGGTTGCAGCACCGAGTACGTGCCGGCCGAGCCGCAGCACAGGTGCGACTCCTCGAACGGGGCGAGCTCGGCGCCGAGCGAGGCGAGCAGCTTTTCGGTGGCGCCGGCCAGCTTCATGGCGTTCTGCAGCGTGCAGGGCGGATGAAACGCCACCCTGCCGGCGGCGGACGGATCGAGCCGCTGGCGCAGCTGCGGCACGCAAGCGGCCAGCACCTGGGACACGTCGAGCGTGCGCCCGGACAGCTGGCGGGCGCGCTCGGCGTAGCGCGGATCGTGGCGCAGCAGGTGGCCGTATTCGAGCACCATCGCTGCGCAGCCGCTCGCGTTCATCACCAGCGCTTCGCACTGGCCCGACTCGATCTCGGGCCACCAGGCGTCGATGTTGGAGCGCGCGTTGCGCAGCGCCCCGTCCGGATCGGCCAGGTGCTGCCGGATCGCCCCGCAGCATCCGGCGACGGAGGCGACCTGCAGCCCGATGCCGGCCGCATCGAGCACGCGGGCCGTGGCCGCATCGATCGACGGGCGCAGCGCCGGCTGGACGCACCCGGTCATCAGCAGCATGCGGCGCGCGTGCCGGCGCACGGGCCAGGGGCCCGCCTCACACGCCTCGGGCACCGAGGCCCTGAGGGGCTGCGGCAGCCAGGCGCGAACGGCCTGGCCGAGCTTCAGCGTCGGGGCGAACCACGAGCCCGTCAGCCCTTCGCGCAGTGCCGTGCGCAGCGTGCGGTCGGCTGTGCTGCGCACGACCTCCCGCTCCACCAGCACGCGGCCGATGTCGATCAGGCGGCCGTACTCGACCCCCGAGGGGCAGGTCGTCTCGCAGTTGCGGCAGGTCAGGCACCGGTCCAGATGCTGCTGGGTGCGCTCGCTGGCGCGCTGGCCCTCCAGCACCTGCTTGATCAGGTAGATGCGGCCGCGCGGCCCGTCGAGCTCGTCGCCCAGCAGCTGGTAGGTCGGACAGGTGGCGTTGCAGAACCCGCAGTGCACGCACTTGCTCAGTAGCCGCTCGGCTTCCTGGGCGGAAGCCGAATCCCTGAAACGCCCGGCCAGCAGGGTCTGCACTAGTGGTCCCTGTACAGGCGTCCGGGGTTGAAGATCGAATCCGGATCGAACTGCGCCTTCAGGCGTCGGTGGATGTCCGCCAGCGGCGCCGCCAGCGGCGTGAACGCGCCGGCGCTGCGATCGCCGCCGCGAAAGAGCGTGGCGTGCCCGCCCAGCGCCGCGACGCGGGCGCGCAGCGCCGCGGCAGGCTCTTGCGTGCGAAGCCAGCGCAGCGCGCCGCCCCACTCGATCAGGCCCGGATCGGCCCCGTCCAGCGCGGGCGCGGCCGAAGGCACGCTGATCCGCCACAGCGGCGCCGGACCCTGGAAGAAGGGGTCGGACTGCTCGCGCAATCCGTGCCACAGTCGCGCCGCCTGCGCGCCATCCAGCGGTTCGCCCCCGAGGCGCTCGCGCGCGGCGCGCACGGCGGCGCCCGAGCCCGACAGCCGCACCGCCAGAAGGCCGTCGTGCCAGCGCGTGGCCGAAACCGGCAGCGGCTGGCCGGCCCACTGGTTCATCCGCGTCAGCGCCTGCCGCTCGTCCATCGCGAGCTGCAGCGTCCGCTCTTCGGCCGGCAGCGGCAGCACCTTGATCGATGCCTCCAGGATCAGTCCGAGGGTTCCCATCGACCCGGCCAGCAGCCGCGCCACGTCGTAGCCGGCCACGTTCTTCATCACGGTGCCGCCGAACCGCAGCACCTGCGCGCTGCCGTCCAGCAGCACCGCGCCCAGCACGAAGTCGCGCACGGCACCGGCGCCGGCGCGGCGCGGGCCGGACAGGCCGGCGGCCACGCAGCCGCCCACCGTCGCCGCCGCGCCGAAGTGCGGCGGCTCGAACGCCAGCATCTGGCCGTGCGCTGCAAGCTCGGCCTCGAGCTCGGCCAGCGGCGTGCCGCAGCGCGCGGTGACCACCAGCTCGCTTGGCTCGTAGTCGACGATGCCGCGGTAAGCGCGCGGATCGAGCGGCGCGCCGCGCGCCGCGTTGCCGTAGAAGTCCTTGGTTCCGCCGGCGCGCACGAGCAGCGCGGTGTGCGCGGCGCCTGCGGCGCGCACGCGGTCGGTCAGTTCGGACAGAGCTTGTTCCATGAGTTCAGGAATCGCGCGCCCTCACCGGGGTGAATCGCCCCTCGCCCGCACAGCGGGAGAGGGGAGGGGGTGAGGGCGCACCGGCATCTGCCGATCAGAACCGCGGCAGCTCGGGAAACCGCGGCCGCCCCCCGTGCACGTGCGTGCGCCCGTACTCGGCGCAGCGCGCCAGCGTCGGGATCGCCTTGCCCGGATTCAGGAGGGTGGCCGGATCGAACGCGCTGCGCACCCCGAAGAACGCCTGCATCGTGGGCGCGTCGAACTGGCCGCACATGGTGCCGAGCTTTTCCACGCCCACTCCGTGCTCGCCGGTGACCGTGCCGCCGACCCGCACGCACAGCTCCAGGATCTCCTCGCCGAAGGCTTCCGCGCGGGCCATCGAACCCGCATCGCAGCCGTCGTACAGGATCAGCGGGTGCAGGTTGCCGTCGCCGGCGTGGAACACGTTCGGACAGCGCAGGCCGTACTTGGATTCCATCTGCCCGATCGCCTTGAGCACTTCGCCCAGGCGCTTGCGCGGGATGGTGCCATCGGTGCAGTAGTAATCGGGCGACACGCGGCCGGCCGCCGGGAAGGCGTTCTTGCGGCCGGCCCACATCTTCAGCCGCTCGGCCTCGTCGCGCGACACGCTGCATCGGGTTGCGCCCGCGCGCCGCAGCACCTGCTCCATCCGCTCGACCTCGTCGGCCACCTCCTCGGGCGTGCCGTCGCTTTCGCACAGCAGGATGGCGGCGGCCGCCAGGTCGTAGCCGGCCTGCGCAAACGGCTCCACCATGGCGACGGCGGGCCGGTCCATCATTTCGAGGCCGGCCGGGATGATGCCGGCGCCGATCAGCGCGGCCACCGCGTTGCCGGCGGCTTCCACGTCATCGAAGCTCGCCATCACGCAACGCGCCAGCTGCGGCCTGGGCAGCAGGCGCACGCTCACCTCGGTCACCACGGCGAGCATGCCCTCCGAGCCGATCAGCACCGACAGCAGATCCAGCCCCGGGCTGTCCAGCGCCTCCGATCCGAACACCGCGACCGAGCCGTCCGACAGCACGGCGCGCGCGCGCAGCACGTTGTGCACGGTCAACCCGTACTTCAGGCAGTGCACGCCGCCCGAGTTCTCGGCCACGTTGCCGCCGATCGTGCAGGCGATCTGGCTGGACGGATCGGGCGCGTAGAAAAGGCCATGGCGGGCCGCCTGCTCGGAGATCGCCAGGTTGCGCACCCCGGGCTGGACCACCGCGATGCGCGATAGCGGATCGAGCGAGACGATCCGATCGAAGCGCGCCATCGACAGCAACACCCCGCCGGCGTGGGGCAGGGCGCCGCCCGACAGCGAAGTGCCGGCCCCGCGCGGCACGACCGGCACCCCCATCCGATGGCAGATGCGCAGCACGGCCGACACCTGCTGTTCGGTGCGCGGCAGCGCCACCAGCATCGGCAGCTGGCGATACATCGTCAGCGCGTCGCATTCGTAGGGGCGCGTGTCTTCGGCGTGCGCCAGCAGGCAGTCGTCGGGCAGGTGCGCCCGCAGCGCCTGCAGCACTTCGAGCTGCCGGCGCGCATCGACCGGACCCACGCCGTCCAGGGGCAGCGGCGTGTGGAGCGCGAGGGTGGAGGGGCTGGTCGGGGCGCCGGGCGGCATGGTGATCCGTGTCGCGGAGCCTGCCCCGCGTCGAACGCAATGCAGCTATGCTAACTCGGTCACCGGATCGGGGCGGCGCATGGCAAACCGGCTATCGAAGATCGTCACCCGCACCGGCGACGACGGCACCACCGGGCTGGGCGACAACACGCGCACGCGCAAGGACGACGCCCGCATCCACGCGATCGGCGCGATCGACGAGCTCAACGCCACGCTGGGGGTGTTGCTGGCCGAGGCGCTGCCGGACCCGGTCCGGTCCGACCTGCTGGACATCCAGCACGATCTGTTCGACCTGGGCGGGGAGCTGTCCATTCCCGGCCACCGGATCCTGGGCGAGGCGCAGGTCGAGCGCCTGGACCGGCGCCTGGAGTACTACAACGCGGACCTGCCGCGGCTGGCCGAATTCATCCTGCCCAGCGGAACCCGCCCGGCCGCGCTGGCCCACGTGTGCCGCACGGTGTGCCGGCGCGCCGAGCGCTCGCTGGTCGCGCTGGCGCAGTCGTTTGGCGCCGAGGCGGTGGGCACGGCGGCGCGCCAGTACGTGAACCGGCTGTCCGACCTGCTGTTCGTGCTGGCGCGGGTCCTCAATCGCGCCGGCGGCTCCAGCGACGTGTTGTGGAACCGCGAGCGAATTGACCGGTGAAATACCCCGTTAATCGTCGAATGGGCCGGTGAGCGCCAAATAGACTCGACGGATCCCTACCAGGAGATCCGCGATGGGCCGTCAGTTCGCCACGCGCGCAGCCGCCGGCGCCGCTGCGCTCCTCGTCACCGGCTGCCTGTTCCTGCTGTTCGTGTCGGCCACGCCGCCCGCGGAAAAGGTCCATCAGGGAAGCCACGCGACCACATCGGGCCGCGCGGCGCTGGTGGCGAGCGGAACGGTACAGTATCGCCCGGAGCAGACCGGGCAGTAGCCGCCCACACGGCCGGCCGGCCGCGCGCGATCAGGCGCTGCGGTCCGGTGCCGGTTGCCCGAGCAGCCCGGGAATCTCCTGCGCGGGCAACGGGTGGCTGATCCGGTAGCCCTGGATCTGCTCGCACCCGTTGACCTTCAGGAACTCGAGCTGGGCGTCCGTCTCGACGCCCTCCGCGATCACCTCCAGCTCCAGCGTGCGCCCGAGCTGGATGATGGCGCGAACGATGGCCGCATCCTCGGCGCTGCCGGGCAGCTCCGCGATGAAGCTGCGATCGATCTTCAGCTTGTCCACGGCCAGCCGCTTCACGTACGCCAGGCTGGAGTAGCCGGTGCCGAAATCGTCGATCGACAGCTTCACGCCGATCCGTTTCAGGGCGCGCAGCGTCTCCAGCGCGGTCTCGGTGTCGTGCAGGAACACCGATTCGGTGAGCTCCAGCTCCAGCGCCGAGGGCGGCAGTCCCGACCGCCTCAGCGCGGCCGCCACCGCCTCCGGCACGTTGCCGCGCCGGAACTGGCCCACGGACAGATTCACCGCCATCACCAGGTCGGGCAGTGCGGCCGCGCGCCATTTCATCGCCTGGCGGCACGCTTCGTTCAGCACCCATTCGCCGATCGGGATGATCAGGCCGCTTTGCTCGGCCACCGCGATGAACTCGCCGGGCCGCACCAGCCGCCCGTCATCGCGCTGCCAGCGGATCAGCGCCTCCAGTCCGACGATGCGGCCGTCGTGCAGGCGCATCTGCGGCTGGTAATGCAGCCGGAACTCGCCCTTCTTCAGCGCGATGCGCAGGGCCGCCTGCGTCTGCAGCCGCTCCAGCACCTCGCGGTTCATCTGCTCGTCGAAGAACCGGTAGGTGTTGCGTCCCTGGTCCTTGGCCACGAACAGCGCGGCGTCCGAGTTGCGGCGCAGCGTCTCGAAGTCGATGCCGTCGTCCGGAAACACGCTGATGCCGATGCTCAGCGTCGTGTGCAGGGAGCCGCCCCCGATCTCGAAAGGCCGCTCCATCGCGGCCAGGATCTGCTGTGCCACCCGCACCGCCGCGTCCGGTCCGGTGATCCCGGTCAGCAGCACGACGAACTCGTCGCCGCCTTCGCGGCTCACCGTGTCGGTGTGGCGCACGCACGAGCGCAGGCGCCGGGCCACCTGGACCAGCAGCTGGTCGCCCACCTCGTGGCCCAGGCTGTCGTTGATCTCCTTGAAGCTGTCCAGATCGAGAAACAGCATCGCCACGCAGCCGTTTTTGCGCTGCGCCTCGCCGATGGCCTGCTCGAAGCGGTCGCGCAGCAGCACGCGGTTGGGCAGCCGCGTCAGCGGATCGTGGTGGGCCAGGAACGCGAGTTTCTCCTCGGCGGCCTTGTGCCCGGCGCGCGCGCGCAGGGCGCGGATGCCGAACGCCAGGTTGCTGGCCAGTTCCTGCAGCAGCCCGACCTCCTCCGGGATGAACGCATCCGGCTCGGTGGCGTAGATCGTCAACGCGCCGAACGTGCGGTGCGCGTCCTTCAGCGGCAACGCGGCGCTGGCGCGGAACCCGTGTGCGCGGATGTGCTGGCGCCAGGGCCCCATGCGCGGATCGCCCAGAAGATCCTGGCAGACCTGCACCTCGCCGGTCCGGATCGCGGTGCCGGTCGGGCCGCGGCCGCGCTCGCTGTCGTCCCACGTGAGGTCGAGCGAGTTCAGGTAGTCGCTGTGGTCGCCGAAGTGCGCCACCGGGCGGACCGTTTTCTTCGGGTTCTGGTCGGCCACGCACACCCCGGCCAGCAGGTAACGGCCGGCCTCCACCACCAGGCGGCACACCTCGTTCAGCAGTGCCGATTCATCGTCGGCGCGGATCAGCAGCTGATTGCAGCTGCTCAGCATGCGCAGCGCGCGGTTCAGCCGCACCTGCGCTCCGGCCAGGCCGCGCGCCTCGGCCTCGCGCGTCTGCAGGTTGCGCATCGTCAGCAGCGTGGTCAGGCCGTCGGCCAGCCTGCGGCCGACCTCCTGGAAGAGCCGTTCCTCCTCGGCCGTCCACACGCGGGGGCAGGAGCATTGATGCAGCCCGAACAGCCACGGCGCACCGACCCTGGGATGAAGGGCCGTGGCGATGAAGGACTTCACGGCGAAGCGCTGTGCCACGTCCCGGGGCACCGGGTGCTGCGCTCCGGGTCCGAACTTCGCCGGGCCGTCGGCCGCCTTCAGGATCCGGAACGTCTTGGCGATCTGGGCATCGACCGGCTGCTCCACGCCCAGCACCATCGCGCCGGGATACTCCGGGCGCGTCCGTTCCATCGGGCATTTCCAGGTCGCGTTGTCCGGGTCGTGGAACACGAGCCAGGCGCGGTCGCAGTCGAAGATCGACAGCACGCAGTCCAGCACGTCGCTCATCATCTGGTCGAGGTCGCCCGTGCCGTGGACCGCCGAATTGACCCGATCCAGGCTCTCGACGAAGCGAACGTGGGCCCCACGCTCCTGGTCGGCGCGTGCGCGCCCGGCCTCGTTGGGGGACGTTGCGACGGCCTGCGCTTGCGAGGCCGGCGCTCGTGCCGTGGCGCGGCGACGCCCGCGCGCCGGATCGGCGTCGTTCCGGCGTGACAACTTCGACATTGCCGCTTCCTGGTGCTCCGAGTTCGGATTATCCAGGACGTTCGCGCGCTTTTACCGGCCTTAAGAACGGCGTGTTAACAGGCGAATTCGGGCCGATTCGCCCACATCAGCCGCGGAGCACGGCGATTGCTGCAGTGCGGAAACCATGCCCCCGATTGGCGATCGGGACGCTTTACTTGCCGGTCTTGGCGCTGGCGACGCGCCGCTGCCGCACGCCCTCGGCCAGGATCTGCAGCGCTGCCACGCTGTCGTCCCAGCCCAGGCACGCGTCGGTGATCGACTGGCCGTACGCCAGCGGGTGGCCGGGCACCAGGTCCTGGCGGCCCGCCACCAGGTTGCTCTCGATCATCACGCCGAAGATGCGCTCCTCGCCCGCGCCCAGCTGGGCCGCCACGTCCCGGCACACCGCGAGCTGGTTCTCGTACTTCTTCAGCGAATTGGCGTGGCTGGCGTCGATCATCAGGCGCTGTGCCAGGCCCCGGCCGGCCAGCTCCTCGCTCACCGCCCGCACGCTGGCCGAGTCGAAATTCGGCTGGTTGCCGCCGCGCAGGATGATGTGGCAGTCCTCGTTGCCGCGTGTGGAGACGATGGCCGAGTGCCCGCCCTTGGTGACCGACAGGAAGTGGTGCGGCTGCTGGGCCGCCTTGATCGCGTCGGTGGCGATTCGCACGTTGCCGTCGGTTCCGTTCTTGAAGCCGACCGGGCAGGAAAGGCCGGAGGCGAGCTCGCGGTGCACCTGCGATTCGGTGGTGCGCGCCCCGATCGCACCCCAGCTGACCAGGTCCGCGAGGTACTGCGGCGTGATCATGTCCAGGTACTCGCAGCCGGCCGGCAGTCCGGTCTCGTTGATCTGCAGCAGCAGCTCGCGGGCCAGGCGCAGCCCGTGATTGATGCGGAAGCTGCCGTCCAGGTCCGGGTCGTTGATCAGGCCCTTCCAGCCCACCGTGGTGCGCGGCTTCTCGAAGTAAACGCGCATCACGATCTCCAGCTCGGTGGCCAGGCGCGCGCGCTCGGCGGCCAGGCGCTGCGCGTAGTCGCGCGCCGCCACCGGGTCGTGGATCGAGCACGGGCCGATCACCACGGCCAGGCGGTCGTCCATGCCGTGCAGGATCCGGTGCACCGCGTTGCGCGCGTCGTGCACGGTCTGCGAGGCCTTGTCGGTGCACGGGAATTCGCGAATCACGTGCGACGGCGGCGACAGCTCCTTGATCTCCTTGATCCGGAGATCGTCGGTCATGTACCTCACGCCCTGGCTTCGTCCGTTGTCCATCGCTGCATCCAGTGGCAAAAAAAAACCGCCAGGTGGTGGGCCTGGCGGTTCGGGTCGGGTTGCTGTCGTGGAACCTACACACCGACTCCTGCCGCCAGGGCGCTCGCAAAGGCGAACCAGCGCGAATAACGGCGGCGGCAGGAAGCGGCAGGCATCGTGGTTGCGGTTTCGCGCATGATCGGCCCGACTTTACCGAATTTCCGAGGCGCCGTCCAAGCGGGAGGCGGCGCCGATCAGAAGCGGTAGCGCAACCCGAAGTTGGCGGTGTTGACGGTGCCGATGGCGAGCGGGTCCTCGGCATCGCCCGCCAGGTCGGTCATCTGGTAGCCGCCGAACAGCTGCATGCTGCGGCTCAGGCTGTAATCGACGTGCAGCCCCAGATCGAGCGAGCGGCCGCGCGCGGTCCACATGCCGTTGGCGTCCAGCGCGACGCGCCAGTTGTTGGACAGGCGCCCGACGCCGGACACGTGCATCAGCGGCAGGTTGCCGAAGCGCATCAGCGACCCGAAGCCCGAGCCCAGCGAGGGGCCGAGTTGCGAAAGATTCGACGTCAGCCCCACTTTCAGGTCCAGGTCGCGCATCGACAGCCAGGTGTACCGGTAGGTCGCGCGCACCTGGTCCAGGCCCACCGTGTTGTCCAGGTGCAGCGCGCTGGGGCCGAGGTCGCCCGTTGTGAACACGCCGTAGCTGTAGCGACCCGTGGGGACCGTGCTGAACTTGAATTCCTGGCGTGCGGCCAGGCTGGCCTGACCCTCCAGCCGCGCGCCCGACAGCGGCACGATCGACCACTGGCTGAAGGTTTCGAAGCCGCTGGAGTCGGATGCCGGGCGGTCGCTCGAGGGAAAATCGAGGGCAAATGCCGGCAACGCCGCCGCGGCCACCAGCGCTGCAAGCACCACCAGTAACCAACGCGGACGCGAGCTCGGCGTCGGGTTCACTGTCATCTTAGAGCGATATTGCACTCCAAATCGCGCGCCTTGCCAATCAGGTATTGACCCCAGGTTGCGAAATTACAAACGTCAGGCGCCCCGCGAATGGCGTCCCTGTTACGAAGTGTGAACGCGCTAAGACCGCGCCGCCGGCGCCTTAACCGCCGGTGCCACCTACGGTGAGTGCCTCGATTCTCAAGGTCGGTTGTCCGACCCCGACCGGAACGCTCTGGCCGTCCTTGCCGCAGGTTCCGATGCCGGCGTCCATCCGCAGGTCGTTGCCGATCATGGTTACCCGGGTCAGAGCATCGGGACCGTTGCCGATCAGCGTGGCGCCCTTGATCGGGGTGCCGATCTGGCCGTCTTCGATCAGATACGCCTCGGCCATCGAGAACACGAACTTGCCGTTGGTGATGTCGACCTGGCCTCCGCCGAAGTTGGTCGCGTACACGCCCTTTTTGACCGAGCGGATGATTTCGGCCGGATCCTTGTCCCCGGCCAGCATGCACGTGTTGGTCATGCGCGGCATCGGCAGGCTGGCGAAGGACTCGCGCCGGCCGTTGCCGGTCAGCGCCGCCTTCATCAGGCGTGCGTTGAGCGAATCCTGCATGTAGCCGCGCAGCACGCCGTCCTCGATCAGGACCGTGCGCGAGGTCGAATTACCCTCGTCGTCGATCGCGAGCGAGCCGCGCCGGCCCGGGATGGTGCCGTCGTCGATCACCGTGACCCCGCGCGCCGCCACGCGCTTGCCGATGCGGCCGGCGAACGCGCTCGATCCCTTGCGGTTGAAGTCGCCCTCCAGCCCGTGCCCGACCGCCTCGTGCAGCAGGATGCCGGGCCAGCCGGGCCCGAGCACGACGGTGGTCGGTCCGGCCGGCGCCGAGCGCGCCTGCAGGTTCACCAGCGCCATGTCGACCGCCTGGCGCGCATACTGGCCCAGGCGCTCGTCGGTGAAGAACGCCAGGTCGTCGCGCCCGCCGCCGCCGGAGAATCCCTGTTCGCGCCGCCCCGCCTGCTCGGCCAGCACCGTGAGCGAGATGCGCACCAGCGGCCGCACGTCGGCCGCGATCAGGCCGTCGCTGCGCGCCACCAGCACCACGTCGTACTCGGACGCCAGCGTCGCCATCACCTGGTTCACGCGCGGGTCGCGCGCGCGCGCCATGCGCTCCAGGCGCTCGAGCAACTGGATCTTGTCGGCCGCGCCCAGCGAGGCGACCGGGTCGCCGGTGCCGTACAGCGGCCGGTGCGAACGTGGAGCCAGCTGCGAGGCGACCCGGACGCGTCCGGCCGCGCCGCTGCGGGCGATCGAGCGCACCGTGCGGGCCGCATCCACCAGCGCCTCCTCGGAGATGTCGTCGGAGTAGGAAAAGGCGGTCTTGTCGCCGGCGACCGCGCGCACGCCCACGCCCTGGTCGATGCCGAAGGAGCCCGACTTCACGATGCCTTCTTCCAGCGAATACGACTCGCTGCGCGTGTACTGGAAGTACAGGTCCGCGTAGTCCGTGCGGTGCTCGAACACCAGGGCCAGGGCGCGCTGCAGGTTCGTCTCGTCCAGGCCGTGCGGGGCAAGCAGCAGGCTGCGCGCGGCGGCCAGTCGTTCGAGCGAGGGATCGGAAGGGATCATTCGGTGATTTTTCCAGAAAAACCGGTAACTTAGGTCGTGCCAAGCAGGGCTTTTTTCAAGCCGCCCGGATCCGCTTGGACGGCCCGGAGGGCCGGAAATTCCCTTGCTGCGGCTACCCCAGCACGCGGTGCTTCAAGGCCGGTAGTGACTGCCTACATTCGGCAATTCGGGTCAGATCGACATCGCCCACCACGATCCCTGGCCCTTCCTGCCGCCGCTCCAGCACCGTTCCCCAGGGATCGATCAGCATCGACTGGCCGTGCGTGCGGCGGCCGTTCTCGTGGCGCCCGCCCTGGGCCGGCGCCAGAACGTAGCACAGGTTCTCGACCGCCCGCGCGCGCAGCAGCACTTCCCAGTGCGCGCGTCCCGTGGTGGCGGTAAAGGCCGAGGGCACCAGGATCAGGTCCGGCCCATCCAGCGCGCGGTACAGCTCCGGGAAGCGCAGGTCGTAGCACACCGACAGGCCCACTTTCAGCCGTACCCCGGCCTCCTGCAGCTCGAACGTGCGGGTCTCGCCGCCCGGCCAGATGGTGCGGGCCTCGTCGTAGGACTCGCCGTCGCGCTGGAACGAGAAGAGGTGGATCTTGTCGTAGCGCGCGACGCGCCGTCCGCCCGGGTCGTACACCAGCACCGTGTTGAGCACCCGGTCGCGCGACGGCGAGACCAGCGGAATGGTGCCGCCCACCAGCCAGATCCCGTGTGCGCTCGCCTGCGCGGCCAGGAACTGCTGCAGCGGACCGTCCCCATCCTGCTCCTGCACCGCCAGCTTGTCGGTGTCCTGCAGGCCCATCAGGCAGAAATATTCGGGCAGCGCGACCAGGCGCGCGCCCTCCCGGGCGGCCGCGGCGATCAGCTGCGCCGCATCCTGCAGGTTCGGCTCGATCGCCGCGCGCGACACCATCTGGACCGCCGCCACGCGCAGCCTGGAGTTCGCCATGGGTGGGTCTCGCCGTGTCCGCGTCAGTCGGTTTTGGCCTCTGTCGATGCCGCCGGTTTGGGCTGCTCGTGCTTCTTTACCTGCGGATCGGCCCAGGATCCGGTCACATCATATTCGTACGAGAAGATCTTCGAGAGCTGCTTGCGCAGCAGCAGCTGGGCCAGGAAGGTTCCGACCCCGATGGCCGGGTTCACCATCAGACCATACACGACCGAGGCCGACGCCGCATTGATCTCCGGAAGCACCACCACGTGCAGCTTCTGGGACTCGGCCTGCAGGTCGACCTCGCCTTCGATCAGCACGCTGGCGTCGACCCCTTTCATCTTGAAGTCGGTCGTGCTCAGCACGCCGTTGGCGATGTGCGCGTGCGCCAGGATCGTGTCGAATGCGAAGCCCTTGCCGAAGACGTCGCTGAAGTCCAGCGTGACCCGCCGCGGCAGCGACTGCAGCGACATCACGCCCAGCAGGCGCGCCACCCCCGGTTCGGCCTTCAGGAACTGGCCCTTGTCGGCCTTGAACTCCAGGTCGCCCGACAGGCTCGGGTAGTCGATCGCGAACGGCGAGCCGACCCAGGACAGCGTGCCGGTGAGCTTGCCCGAGCCGTTGCGGATCAGGCCGGGCTGCCCGAAGCGGGCCAGCAGCTTGCCGGCGTCGGTCACGTCCAGCGTCATCGACATCGCCATCCGGCGCTTCTGCGATCCGGGCTCGCGCTGCCATTGCCCGGTGGCGGAGAAGTGGCCGTCCGGGTTGTCGATCTGCAGGCGCTTGACCTGCCAGGTGTTGGAGCGGCCGCTGCGGATGTTCTGCGCGTCCAGCTCCACGTGGCCCAGGTGGCTGGAGCCGAGCACGAACTCGTCGGCCACCACGTCCAGCGTCGGCAGCTCCCGCACCGGGGCATCTAGCACCTCGGTCACCGGCTCGCGCGCGCCTTCCGGGATCAGCAGGCGCGCCAGCCTGGCGGTGAGCCGCCCCGGCGTCGATCGCGTTCCGGAAACCCAGTGCAGCGAACCGGAGGTCTGGTCGGCTTCGACGTTGGCGCTCCACCCGCCGTCGTCGGCCCGGCTGGCACCCAGCACCACGTTGTGCAGCAGCTTGCCCGAAACCCACAGCTCGTCGAACTGGGCCGCCACCAGGTCCAGGCCGCCGGGCGCGGGGGCGGTGCCGCCGCCGGAATCCTCCGGGGCCGATTCGAGCAGCGGCAGCCAGCGGTCGGTATCCAGCCGGGCCAGCGTCAGGTGAAGCAGCAGCCCGGACTCGGGCAGCGCGCTGGGTCCGCCGATGCCGATGACGCCGCGCTCGGTGCGCATCGAGCCGTCGGGCGCGTCGCCGACGCGGTGCAGCTCCACGTCGACCAGGCTGCCCGCCGTCACGCGCACCGTGTCGCGCAACGGCGTCGTTCCCACCGCGGGTACCACGTCCACGCGCAGCGGCAGCGCATCGGCCGCCATCTTGCCCAGCGGCTCCGGCAGGTCGATCGCCAGGCCGGTCAGGTCGGACCAAGTGTGCACTTCGACGCTGCGGCCGTGCACGCTGACGGTGGCCGTATAGCGGGTCATGCCGCGCGCGCTGTCCAGGATCCGGCGGATCAGCGGCGACTCGATCTGGCGCCTCAGACCCGGCGGCGTGGCAGCGCCGGCGATCTTCAGCACCACCGCGCCGTCGGGTGCGGTGTCGGCGTCGATGCGCGTCTGGCCGCCCACGTAACCGGCGCTCATGCCGGCGATGTGCACGCCGTGCTGGTTGAAATCGAGGCGCCCCGTGACCGCGGTCAGCGGAGCCAGGTCGCTGCGCAGGGTCACGTCGTTGCCCTGAAAATAGGTGGTGCCGTCCACCGCGGTGTCGACCGCGTGGTCCAGCGGAATGTCGAGCTTGATCTGCAGCCGGCCCGGCCCGTTGGCCTTGGCCGATTCCAGGAACCCGCCGATCATCGAGTCCACGGGGCTGGAGTTCACGTAGCCCACCAGGTCGGCCAGCTCGCCGTTGCCCTGGCCGGAGATCGTCAGGCGCGGTTCGCGCCCGCCGAGCTGCGAGATGCGGCCCGCCGCCTTGCCCAGGCGCACGCCGTACACCGAGCCCTGGCCGTCCAGGATGTCGATCTGATCGCGGCTGAAATTCAGATCGGCTTGCACGCCGGTGAGCACGGGCCACGGACGGGCACGAGGGTGGCGCGGGGTCGACGGCGCGTAATCGAGCGTGGCATCGGATACGTGCATCGATGCCCGGAACTCGCCGCTGTTGGGCGCCAGGAACGGGAAATCGTCCAGCTTGCCGTGCAGCCTGAGCATGCCGGCCGACACGCGCCCCTCGCGCAGCGCGTAGGTCAGCCACTCGCGGGTGCCGGCGCCGGCCGTCACCGGCACGTAGCGATGCACGGCGGCGGCGCTGGCGCGCGGCAGGTCCAGGTTCACGTCGACCCAGTCGGGCGTGCCTTCACCGGTCCGGTAGGTGCCGGTGGCGCTGAATTCGAGGTCGTCGTTGCTGAACGAGAGGGCGTCCACGCCGACCTCGAGCACGCGCCCGGCGGTCCAGTGCAGGCGCGCGTCCAGCCGGTTGGCCGGCACCTGCGGGTCCTCGAACATTCCCGGAAAGAACAGGCGCGCCTCCGAGCTGGCCAGTGTCAGTGTTCCGCCGGCCTGCGACATGTCGATCGACCCCGACAGGTTCTCGAAGCCCGGCTGACCGGCGCGCGGCTGCCCGTTCGCGTCAACGGCCGGATCGGCCGGTTGCGCCGCCGCCGCCAGCCGCTCGAAACGCGTCCTGAGCGCGAAGTTGGAAACGCGGTCCGGATCGCCGTCCCACGAGGCGTGCAGGTCGGCCAGGTTGCCGCGCAGCGCGTAATGGTTGATCAGGTCCTGCCCCTCGGACGGAAGCGGCACGCTGCTCGCCAGCACGACCAGGTCCTGCAGCGTCACCGCGTTCACGCCCACCTCGGTATGCACCGGCGCGTTGGATGCGGCGAGCGGGCGCGAGGCGCGGTACGTGAAGTCGGTGGCCGGCAGGTGCAGGCCGTGCGGCCCCTGCAGCGCCAGGTGGCTGAGCGTGATGTCCTGGCCCTGGGTCGAGCCGGTGCGCCATGCCTGTTGCGTGACGCGCCCCTGCAGGCTGGACAGGCGCAGCGGCGGCCCGTCGGAACGCAGCCGCAGTTCGACGTCGGTGAACGCCAGGTCCACGCGTGCGCGCTGCACGGTCAGCGCGCCGAAGTCGATCCAGGCCCGCATGGCGCCGTTGCCGCGCCGCAGCCGCAGCGGCGGCGGGATCAGGCGCGCGAACGAATCGAGCCGGGCCAGGTCCACGTAGTTGACCTGCGCGTACAGGCGCCCGGACCAGCCGGCCGGATTGGACACCGGCATCGTCCAGGGGCGATCGAACCAGCCGCGCACGTCGATCAGGTCCGCGATGTCCGACGGCGGACGCGCGCGCAGCGCGAAGTAATGGGTGCCCAGGTGGTGCGAGAGCAGGATGTCGACGCCGGTCATGTCGACCGGCACCGCCGGTGCGGTGCCGCGGGCCGCGGCCGCCTCGTCGTCGTAGTAGTGGATCACCGCATGGCTGACGGCCAGGTGGCGCTGCTCGAGCGCCCAGGTGAGCGCGCCCGTGTTGGAGCCGGCCTGCTCCAGGTCGATCAGAATGCCGGCGATCTTCATCTTCGATTCGGAGATGCGCCGCACCTCCATCTCCGGCGCCAGCACCGTGAGCGACTTCACGCGCGGCTCCAGCAGCGGCACGCTGGTCCACGACAGCACGGCGTCGATCTGGGGCAGCGTCAGCGAAACGGCCCCGCTCGCGTCGTGCAGCTGCACGTCCGTCAGCTGCAGGCGCGGGTTGATTCCCAGCCAGCCCGAGTCGATGCGACCGATCGTCACCTGCTGCTTGAGCATCGCCGTGGCGCTGCTCTCGAGCTGGCCGCGCCAGTCGTTGATGTGCGGCATCCACCACACGCGCAGCAGGATCAGCGAGGCGCAGAAGACGAAGTAGACCACCACGCCGAGCCAAACGAGCGTCCGAACGCTCCCCTCCAGCACGCGCACGCTTCCTTCGCCCAGGCGCCGCGCCAGCGAGCGCTCGGCCGCCTGCACCACATGCTCGACCGCGCCTTCGGCGGCTTGCACCGCGTGCCCGACCGCGCCCTCGACCGAATGGACGATGTCGCCCGCATGCCGGTGCGGCGCCGGCGGAGGGGGCGGGCTGTCTGCCTGGTCGGTCATCGCTCTGGATCCGGTGCGCCGAGGCGCGCTGCGTACAATGGCCGCTCGGCACGCGTGGCGCGCGAAAAACTGGAATCGGACGCTAGCACACGCAGCGGCGCGATCAGGCCGCCCTGCACGCCGCGGCCGTCGACAATTTGACCGACAGCGATTCTCGCGAGGGACAGGACCTGCGCGGCGCCGGGCACGCGGCCGTGCGGTGCAGCCGCTTCGTGACGCGCGCGCTCGCCGCGGAGCTGGGCGCCGCGGCCGATGCGCAGGCGCGCATCGACTGGCTGGCGGCCAACGCGGCGCAGCCGTGGGAGCGCGACCGCATCGAGGCGCTGCTGGCGCAGGACCGCGCCGCCCACGCGGCGCTCGAACCCTCCGCCTGGCTGCCGGGCGCCCTGCGCCGCCTGCGCCGCCGCCTGCTGCTGGGCGTGCTGGTGCGCGACGTGGCCGGGCGCGCGGATCTGGAGGAGGTCACCGGATCGATGACGGCGCTGGCCGAGTGCTGCGTGCAGCACGCGCTGCGCGTGCTGGCGCCCGAGCTGGCCGCGCGCCACGGCGCCCCGGCCGATGCGAACGGCCTCGTGCAGGATCTGCTGGTGGTGGCGATGGGCAAGGCCGGGGCCGGCGAGCTGAACGTGTCCTCGGACCTCGACCTCGTGTTCGTGTACGACGCCGCGGGCCGCACGCGGGACGCCGCGGGCATGCGGGCGCCGGGGCGCGCACTGGAGAACCAGGAGTTCTTCGAGCGGCTGGGCCGCGCGCTGATCGCGATCCTGTCCGAGGCGTCGGCCGAGGGCTTCGTGTTCCGGGTCGACATGCGGTTGCGTCCCAATGGGGATGGCGGGCCGCTGGCGGTCTCGTGCGCGATGCTGGAGGAGTACCTGACCCGCCAGGGGCGCGAGTGGGAGCGCCTCGCCTGGCTCAAGGGGCGCGTGATCTCGGCGCCGGTGCTTTCCGACCCCGCCTCCTTCGGGCGCCAGGTGGCGGCGCTCGATGCGTGCGTGCGCCCCTTCGTGTACCGCCGATACCTGGACTTCAACTCGATCGGCGCGCTGCGCGAGCTGCACGCGAAGATCCGGCGCCAGGCCGATCGGCTCGCCAGCCGCGCCCAGGGCCGCGACCACGTGAAGCTGGGGCGCGGCGGCATCCGCGAGATCGAGTTCATCGTGCAGACGTTCCAGGTGATGCGCGGCGGACGCGAGGTGCGCCTGCGCGGCCGCGCGACGCTGCCCACGCTGGCCACGCTCGGTGAGATGGGCCTGCTGGCCGGCCGGGAGTGCGATGCGCTCGCCGCCGCCTACCGGTTCCTGCGGCGCCTGGAGCATGCGCTGCAGTACCTGGACGATGCGCAGACGCACCTGATCCCGCCGGCCGGCCCGCAGCGCGACCAGGCCGCGTGCCTGATGGGACTGAGCGACGGCGCCGAGCTGATCGGGCAGTACCGCGCGTACGCGACGGCGGTGGCCGCGATCTTCGACCGCATCTTTGCCACGCCGCCGCGGGGCGAAGCGGAACCGGCGCCGGCCGATGGGGGCGCGCCGCTGGCCGCACTCGGGTTTTCCGATCCGGCCGCGATGGCGCAGCGGGTGGCGGCGCTGCTGGACGCGCCCCGCGTGACCTCGACCTCCGAGACCAACCGGACCCGCCTGGCGCACCTGGCGCGCAGCGCGCTGCCGGCCATCGCCGAGGAGGCGGGCCGGGCCCGGGCCGGCGCGCCGATCGACGAGGTGTTCACGCGCTGGCTGCAGCTGCTCGAAGTGATCGCCGGGCGCACCACCTACGTCGCCCTGCTGGACGAGTACCCGCAGGCGGTGGCGCGCGTGGTGCGGCTGCTGGCGGCCGGCCGCTGGGCTTCCGAATACCTGGCGCGCCATCCGATCGTGCTGGACGAGCTGCTGGACGACCGGCTCGCGGCCGAACCCCCGGGGCCGGACTTCGCCGCGCGCTGGAGCGAAGTGGTGCAGCAGCAGCTGCAGCAGGATCAGGATGGCGAGCGCCTGATGAACCTGCTGCGCGATGCGCACCACGCGCAGGTGTTCCGCCTGCTGATGGCCGACGTCAACGGCGTGCTCAGCGTGGAGTCGCTGGCCGATCAGCTCTCGGCGCTGGCCGACGCCGTGCTGGACCTGAGCCTGTCGACGCTGTGGCGGCTGAACCGGCCGCCGCGCGGCGCGGACGCGCCCCGCCTTGCGATCGTCGCCTACGGCAAGCTCGGCGGCAAGGAGCTCGGGTACGCCTCGGACCTGGACCTGATCTTCGTGTACGACGATCCGGATGCGGAGGCGCCGGCCGCCTACGCGCAGCTGGTGCGCCGCCTGGTGTCCTGGCTGACCACGCCGACTTCCAGCGGCGTGCTGTTCGACGTCGATCTGCGGCTGCGCCCGAACGGCAACGCCGGGCTGCTGGTGAGCTCGCTGGAGGCCTTCGAGCGCTACCAGCTCAACGCCGACGGGCGTGGCGCCTGGGCCTGGGAGCACCAGGCACTCACGCGCGCGCGCGCCTGCGCCGGCGACCGGGTCGTGGGGCGGCGCATCGAGGCGCTGAGGCGGCGCGTGCTCGCGCGCCCGCGCGAGCGCGCGCAGCTGGCCGCCGACGTGCTGTCGATGCGCGAGCGCATGCTGCAGGGCCACCCGAACCGCACGCCGCTGTTCGATCTGAAGCACGACCGCGGCGGCATGGTCGACATCGAGTTCGCGGTCCAGTACCTGGTGCTGGCGCAGGCGGCCAGTCATCCGCAGCTGCTCGACAACCTGGGCAACATCGGGTTGCTGAAGATCGCCGCCGGCCTGGCGCTGGTCGAGCCGCCCGTGGCGCTGGCCGCGGCCGACGCCTACCGCGACTATCGCCGCATCCAGCACGGAATGCGGCTCGATGGGGCGGAGTTCGCGCGCGTGCCGCGCGAGCGGGTGGCCGGCCAGATCGAGGCCGTGATGCGCCTGTGGCAGGCGGTGTTTGCGGCTGCCTCAGAGCAGCGCGCGCAGTAGCAGGAACGCGACCATGCCGGCGCTCATCGCGCCCAGCATGCTGCGGCTGAACAGCATCACCGCCATCGCGATCAATCCGGCATCCAGCCGCGCATTGAACGGCGTGATCGCCAGCCCCCGCTCGGCCAGCACCAGTTGCGGCACGATCAGCGCCGCCAGCGCGCACATGGGCGCGTAGCGCAGCCCATGCCGGATGCGCGCCGGCAGGCTCACCCGGTCGCCGAGCAGCAGGAACAGCGACCGCGTGGCGAGCGTCACCAGCGTCAGTCCGGCGATCACCGCCGCCAGCGTCGGCGCGCTCATGTGGCCGCCCCGCGCCGCTCGCGCGCCATCTCCGTGGCGACGGCGGCCGCCACGCCCGCCACCACCGCCGCCAGCACCGACAGCTTCAGCGGCAGCCCGTTCCCCCACACGGCCACCACGGAGGCAGTCAGCACGCCGACGATCGCGGGCGCATCGGTGAGCGAGGGCATCACCAGCGTGATCAGGGCCAGCACGCCGACGAACTCCATGCCCCAGGCGGTCGGGATCCGGTTCGCCAGCAGCACGCCGACCACCGACAGCGCCTGCCAGGTGAACCAGTTGGCGATCGAAAGGCCGGCGAAGAACCAGATCCGTTCGGTGTTGGCAGCGGCCGGTTGCGCGCCGCCCAAGCGGCGTATGAACAGCAGGTAGCCCACGTCCCCCGTCAGGTATCCCAGCAGCAGCCGTTGCGCCAGGCCCAGGTGCCGGAACCAGGGCTGCAGCCCGGCCGAGAAGATCACGAAGCGCAGGTTCACGATGGTGGCGGTCATCAGGATCAGCCAGGTCGGGGCGCCGGCCGTGATCAGCGGCAGCGAGGCGAGCTGGGCGCTGCCGGCGTACACGAGGCCGCTCATCGCGAGCGCCTGCCCCGGGCTCAGCCCGGCGTGGACCGTGGCGACGGCCGTGACCATGGCCCAGGCTCCGGTGGCGATCACGGCCGGGCCGAAAGCGCGCATCCCGTGCGCGAACGCCGCGCGGCGCAGGCGCGCCAGCGCGGGCGCTCGCCCGAACAGGGCCGTGAGTCGGTCGGATTCGAACATGCTGGCAGACCGCGATTTTAGGGGCGAGCGCGAGCGGGATAGAATCGACCAAACGCTCGAGGGAGATGCTCGACATGTCGATGTCCGATCGGGACGGCTGGATCTGGTACGACGGCAAGATGGTGCCCTGGCGCGACGCCACGACGCACGTGCTGACCCATTCGCTGCATTACGGGCTGGCGGTGTTCGAGGGCGTGCGCGCCTACAAGGCGGCCGCGGGCACGGCGATATTCCGGGTGCGCGAGCACACCGAGCGTCTGTTCGACTCGGCGCGCATCTTCATGATGAAGATTCCCTACTCGCCCGAGCAGCTGATCGAGGCGCAGCGGCAGGTGGTGCGGGCCAACAAGCTGGACCAGTGCTACCTGCGCCCGATCGTCTTCTACGGTTCCGAGAAGATGGGCATCAGCCCGGTCGGGGCCAACGTGCACGTGGCGATCGCCGCCTGGTCGTGGGGGACCTATCTGGGCGAGGAGGCGCTGCAAAAGGGGATCCGGGTAAAGACGTCCTCGTACGCGCGCCACCACATCAACGTCTCGATGGTCCGCTCCAAGACCGCCGGCCACTACGTGAATTCGATCCTGGCCAACCTGGAGGCCACGCGCGATGGCTACGACGAGGCGCTGCTGCTGGACACGCAGGGTTTCGTGGCCGAGGGCGCGGGCGAGAACCTGTTCATCGTCCGCGACGGTCAGTTGTACGAGCCGGAGCTGGTGTCGGGCCTGTCGGGCATCACGCGGCGCACGGTGATCGAGCTGGCGCGCGACATGGGCTTTCAGGTGCAGGCCAAGCCGATGACGCGCGACGACGTGTACCTCGCCGACGAAGCATTCTTCTCCGGCACGGCGGCCGAAATCACGCCGATCCGCGAACTGGATGGCCGCGTGATCGGCGCCGGGCGCCGCGGACCGGTGACCGAGAAGATCCAGACCGCCTTCTTCGATGCGGTCAACGGCCGCGCCGCCCGCTATCGCGAATGGCTGACGACCGTATGAGCAGGATCCTCAGCCCGGTGGTCGAGCTGTCGGCCGACAACCTGCCGGCGTTCTGTCCCAACCCGTCGATGCCGGTGTGGAATCACCATCCGCGCGTGTTCCTGGAGCTGGGACCGCAGGGCGAGGCCATGTGCCCGTACTGCGGCACGCGCTATCGGCTCAAGGCCGGCCAGTCGGTCAAAGGTTCACATTAGATGTTCTCCGTCATGTCACGATTGACCAAGCCATTGCTGTTCGCCTCGCCCGAAGAATGCGAGCAGGCCTTCTACGAAGCGCTCGAATCGGCCGATATCGAGGCGGTGAGCGACGCCTGGCTCGATGACGACGATGTGGTGTGCGTGCATCCGGGCGGGGCCCGGCTGGTGGGTTATCCGGCGGTGCGCTCCTCGCTGGCCGGCTTGCTGTCGAACGGACCGGTGCAGATCCGCACCACTTCGCGCAAGTGCTTCGAATCGCCCACGGTCGCCGTCACCAACGTGATCGAGGAAGTGGTCGTGATGCAGTCGGGCAGCCGCCAGCTGGTGCACGTGATCGCCACCAACGCGTTCGCCAAGACGCCCGCGGGCTGGAAAATGGTGCTGCACCATGCCGCTCCGGCCCCGCAGGGCCACGCGGCCGACGTCGAATCGCCGCACGGCCCGGTCCACTGAGCACCGACCGGCGGTTGATCTGCGGGCAGTACCGGGCGCCGCGCTGGGCCCCGGGCGGACACGCGCAGACGATCCTGGCGGCGCTCGCCGCCGCGTGCCCCGCCGTGTCGTACCGGCGCGAGGTCTGGCCGTGCCCCGACGGCGACTGCATCGGGGTCGATTTCGCCCAGCCGGAACCGCAGTCCGCGACGGCACCGGTGCTGGTGCTGTTCCACGGGCTGGAGGGATCCTCCAGCAGCCACTACGCGCGCGCGCTGATGAGCGAGGCCGCGGCGCGCGGCTGGCGCGCCCTGGTGGTTCACTTTCGCGGCTGCGGCGGGCTGGCCAACCGGCGGCCGCGTGCCTACCACAGCGGCGACTCGGATGAGGCCGACTGGATCCTGCGGTGCGTGCGCGCGCGCTGGCCGGCCGCCCGCCTGCACGCGGTCGGCGTTTCGCTGGGCGGCAACGTGCTGGCCAAGTGGCTCGGCGAGCGCCGCGAGGACGCGCACCTGCTGCAGGCGGCCGCGGTGGTCAGCGTCCCGTTCGACCTGGTGGCCGGCGGCATGAGCCTGGCGCGCGGCTTCAACCGCGCGCTGTACGGGCGCCATTTCCTGCGCTCGATGCGGCGCAAGGCGCTCGACTTCGAGCGCGCGTTTCCGCAACGGGTCGACATCCGGCGCATCGCCGCCAGCGGCGATCTTTACGAGTTCGACGACGCCTTCACCGCTCCGCTGCACGGCTTTCGCGATGTGATGCACTACTGGCAGCAGGCGTCCGCCAAGCCGTGGCTGCGCTCGGTCGCGGTGCCGCTGCTGGCACTGAACGCGCGCAACGACCCGTTCGTTCCGGCCGCGAGCCTGCCGTCGCCGCAGGAGGCTTCGCCCAGCGTGCTGCTGGAGCAGCCGGCGCAGGGCGGTCACGCCGCTTTCGTCCAGGGCCCGTGGCCGGGCGACTTGAGGTTCGTTCCGCAGCGGATCTTCGAGTTCTTCGAGCGCGGCGCCTGAGCTTCCGGTCCGCCGGCAGGGTGCGGGCGTTCCTCACTGAGCCAGGCCGCGCCACTTCGATTTCTTGTCCTTGCCCTCGTCGGAGTTCTTGCCCGAGTCTTTCCGCTGCTCCTTGATCTGTCCGCTCAGCTGGCGCAGGCGCGCGTCGACCTCGGACATCGTGTAGAAGTCCGCGTCGGCCGCGCTGCGGGCGAGCTTGAGCTGTTCGACCGCCAGCGGAACTGCGCCCTGCAGCAGGTACATTTCCGCGGTGGCCTGGTGCTCCAGCGTCTTCTGCTGCAAGGCGGCGTGGCTGCTGGCCAGCATCTGGAAATACTGCGGATCCGAATGCGTCAGCGCCAGCTGGTCGCGCAGGTAATCGATCGCCTGCCGATGCCGCCCCATGCGCTGCAGCAGGCTTGCGTATTCGATCGCGGTCAGGCGCGACAGCGGAAAGTGCGTGGTGGCCTCGCGCGCCAGGTTCAGCGCCGCATCGCGCTCGCCGTCGTCGCGGGCGGCCTGGAAGCTCGTTTCGCTCACCAGCTTGTCCAGGATCGCCGAGGGGCTCTGGGTTGCCCGCCGCGCGGCCAGCGCCGAATCGAGCGCGTCGCGGTCCTGCTTCAACCTCAACTGGGCCAGCGCCAGCCCGTAGTAGGCGGCCACCTCGCTGGCCGCCGTGTGGTGCTGCAACTGGTCCAGGAAGTAGGTGCGCGTGTCGCTGGCGCCGGCGGTGGTGTTGTCCTGCAGCAGCCGCAGCCGCGCCCGCACCAGCAGGAAGTCCAGGCTGTCGGGGCGCTGGCGCACGCGCACGTCCCGGATGCGGTCCTGGATGTCGGAGATCCGCTCGACCGTCAGCGGGTGGGTCCGCAGGTAGGCCGGCGCCACGCTCTCGTAGATGCGGGTGCCCTGCTGCATCCGGGTGAAGAAGGCCGCCATCTGGCGCGGATCGAACCCCGCCGTGGTCAGGATGTCGAACCCGACCCGGTCGGCCTCGCGCTCGTTGTCGCGCGAGAAGCTCAGCTGCCTCTGGATCGCCGCGCCTTGCCCGACCGCGAAGGCGGCCTGCGCCGCGTCCCCGCCGGCGCGCGACGCGAGCAGCGCCAGCAGCAGCGAGCCGATCGTTATCGCCATCGCTTCCTTCTGCTTGGCGATCATGCGGGCGATGTGGCGCTGCTGGACGTGCCCGATCTCGTGCGCCATCACCGAGGCGAGCTCGCCTTCGCCCTGGGCCAGCAGGATGGTGCCGCTGTGCACGCCGATGAAGCCCCCGGGCATCGCGAAGGCGTTGATCATCGGATCGCGCACCAGGAAGAATTCGAAATCGATGTGGCGCGCCTGGCTGGCCGCCACCAGCTCGTAGCCCAGCCGGTTCAGGTATTCGGTGCTGTCCGGGTCGGTCATGTAATCCGGATCCTTGCGCACCTCCACCATGATCTGTTCGCCCAGCTGCCGCTCCTGGTAGGGCGTCAGGTCCTCGGCCCCGGCTTCACCCAGCGTCGGCAGCTCCTGCGCCACCGCCGGCGGGCGCAGTCCGAGCGCCAGCGCCAGGATCAATGCCAGGGCACGGGAGAATCGAGCGAAGGTGCGGGAACGGCGATGGACGGGAAAGTTTTGCACGGGGACCGGCCGGCGGGGGGGAATCGCTTTGTATGATATCCGCGCGGCCGGATCGTTCCCGGCCCATGGACCGGAATCGCCCTTGGAACCTGAAACCGTGTGCAACCTCGTGCAAAGGCCTGGGCCGGGGGCCCGGCGGCGATGACCCGCCTCACCCACCTGGACGCGCAGGGGCAGGCCCGCATGGTCGACGTCGGCGACAAGGCCGAGACCCACCGGGTCGCGCGGGCCGAGGGCCGGATCCGGATGTCGGAGGCGGCCCTGCAGGCGGTCGAGCAGGGCAATGCGAAAAAGGGCGACGTGCTGGGCGTTGCGCGGGTGGCCGCGATCCAGGCGGCCAAGCGCACCTCGGAGCTGATCCCGCTGTGCCATCCGCTGGCGATCACGGCGGTCGATGTGGAGCTGCGCGTGGACCGGGTGCTGCGCGCGGTGGTGTGCACCGCGCAGGTGGAAAGCTTCGGGCGCACCGGCGTCGAGATGGAGGCGCTGGTGGCGGTGCAGATCGGACTTGCGACCGTGTACGACATGTGCAAGGCGGTGGACCGCGCGATGCGGATCGAGTCGGTCGGCCTGCTCGAAAAGCGCGGCGGCCGCAGCGGCCACTGGATCGCGCCGCCGGAAGCTGCGGAGTAACGCCGCTCAGGCGGCCGGCGGCGCCGTCTCGATGAAGCTTTGCCGGGCCGACAGCTTCTCGTAATGGCGCCCCAGGTTCGGATGGCGCGTGCGCCAGTCGAGCGTCGGGAAGCGGAAGTCGAGCCAGCCCAGCGCGCAACCGAGCGCGATGTCGGCCAGCGTGTAAGACTGCCCGTTGCACCACGGCTTTTCGCCCAGGCCGGTGGAGGCCGATTTCAGCGCGGCCCGCACCTTGGACATCTGCCGCTCGACCCAGGGCGCGGATTGCTGTTGCGGCAGGCGCTGCGTGTTTTCCAGGCGAACCAGCACCGCCGCATCCAGCAGCCCGTCGGCCAGCGCCTCCCAGGTGCGCACCTCGACCCGCTCCCGCCCATGGCCCGGTATCAGGTGGCTCACCGGGGTCAGCGTATCCAGGTATTCGACGATGGTGCGCGAATCGAACACCGCGCCGCCGTCTTCCATGATCAGGCACGGAACCTTGCCCAGCGGATTGAGCTCCTGGATGCGCGAGTCCGGCGACCACACGTCCGTCATCTCAAGTTCGCACTCGATGCGCTTTTCGGCCATCACGATCCGCACCTTGCGCGCGTACGCGCTGGTGGGGGAAGCGATCAGTCTGAAATTCTTGAACACGGCGGCAGGTCCCGGAACGACACGGGCGGCGGAGGGGTGGGATTCGAAGCTTTGAACCCGCGGCAGTATATCGTGCAAAGCATCCAGCGGGGCCGATGCTAAACTTGCAGCCGCCCGTGCCACCCGAAACGAATCTGCCGCTTTCGGAAACGACCGCCGTTTCCCCGCTGGACGGTCGCTACGCCCGCACCACCAAGGAGCTGCGGGCGATATTTTCGGAATACGCCTTCATGCGCGCCCGCGTGCGCGTGGAGATCGAATGGCTGCTGGCGCTGACCGCGCTCGGCATGCCGGAGCTGCCGGCGCTGCCGGCGGCGGCGGTGGCGGCCGCGCGCCGACTCGCGCAGGACTTCAGCGTGGCCGACTGCGAACGCATCAAGCAGATCGAAGCGCAAATCAATCACGACGTGAAGGCCGTCGAGTACTGGATCAAGGAGCGCGCGGCCGACCTGCCGGAGCTGCGCCGCGCATCCGAGTTCATCCACTTTGCCTGCACCTCGGAGGACGTCAACAACTGCGCGCACGCACTGATGCTGCGCGAGGGGCGCTCCGCGCTGGTACGGCGCCTGCGCGCGCTGCACGCGCGCCTGCGCGACCTGGCGCACCGGCATGCGGCGCAGCCGATGCTCGCGCGCACGCACGGGCAGGCGGCCAGTCCGACCACGGTGGGCAAGGAGTTCGCCAACTTCGCGGTGCGCCTGGCCACCTGCATCGGCGTGATCGAGTCGATTCCGCCCAAGGGCAAGCTGAACGGCGCGGTCGGGAATTTCAATGCGCACCGGGTCGCCTGTCCCGAGGTCGACTGGGAGCGGGTCGCCGCCGGAGTGGTCGACTCGCTCGGGCTGAACTGGAGCTCGCACACCACGCAGATCGAACCGCACGACTGGATGGCCGGGCTGTTCGACGCGCTGGCCCGCGCCAACTCGGTGCTGCTGGGACTCGACCGCGACGTGTGGGGCTACGTCGCGCTCGGCTATTTCCGGCAGAAGCCGGTCGAAGGCGAGGTCGGATCGTCGACGATGCCCCACAAGGTGAACCCGATCGATTTCGAGAATTCCGAGGGCAACCTGGGGCTGGCCAACGCGCTGCTGCGCCACCTGGCGGAGAAGCTGCCGGTGTCGCGCTGGCAGCGCGACCTGAGCGATTCGACCGTGCTGCGCAACCTGGGCGTTGCATTCGGGCATTGCCTGCTCGGCTACGAATCGTGCCTGCGCGGGCTGGGGCGCATCGAGGTTGACCCGCAGGCGCTCGCCGCCGACCTGGACGCGAGCTGGGAGGTGCTGGCCGAGGCGGTGCAGACGGTGATGCGGCGCTACGGCATCGAGCAGCCTTACGAGAGGCTGAAGGAACTGACGCGCGGACGTGCGGTCACGCGCGAAACGCTGCACGCTTTCATCCAGGCGCTGCCGATTCCCGAGGCGGCCCGGCGCGAGCTGCTGGCACTCACCCCGGCGACCTATGTCGGGCTGGCCGAGGACCTGGCCCTGCGCTGTTGAGGCAGACAGGCGGCCGGGCGGGGCGTAGAGTGGCGCGACCCGCCACTCAAGGCGGACATCGGAGGGGAGCATGACGAACTCAATCGGACAGCTGGCGACGTCGCTCTGCGCGGCGTTGGCAGTGACTGCGCTGATCGCGAACCCGGCGTTGGCGCAGGACAAGAAGGCGGCGGGCGAGGGCACGCTCAAGGAAATCGCGCAGAACGACAAGGTTCGCGTGGCCGAAGTGACCTATCAACCCGGGCAGGGCTCGCCGAGCCAGAAGCGCCCGATGCGCGTGGCACACGCCTTGACCGACGGCACGATCGAGCGCATTTATGCCGACGGGACCAAGGAGGTCACGCAGTGGAAGGCCGGCGATACCAGGATCATCTCGGAGCCGAGGGCTTACGCCATCAAGAACATCGGCAAGGACACCATTCGAATCCTCGTGATTTTCGTGAAATAGCGGGGCTTGATCGCCCGAGCGCAACTCGTCGACACGCTGCGGCAGGCCCTGGAAGCCTCGTCGCGGGTCAATGCCGCGTGGCTGGGCGGGTCCGATGCAACCGGATCCGCGGACGAGGCATCCGACATCGATCTGTTCGCGGACGTGGCCGATGGCTGTGCGGCCGAGGTGTTCGAGGCGATCGAGGCGGCGCTGCAGCAGGTTGGCGCGATTGGCACGCTGTGGGTCGTTCCGGAACCGGCCTGGCACGGGCACCGGCAGCGCTTCTACCAGCTGCGCGATGCGCCCGAGACGCTTCTGGTCGATGCGGTGCTGATGGAGCGCGGCTCGCCCGCGGATCGGTTCGACGCACGCGAGCAGCATGGCGAACCGGTCGTGCTGTTCGATCGGATCGGCGTGGCGCGTGCCCGCCCGCTCGACCGGCCGGCGCATGAGGCGCGCCTGCGGCAGCGCCGCGGCCAGCTGGTCGCGCGCGAGGCGCTGTTCGGCGGCTTCGCCGAGAAGGAGGCGCGCCGCGGGCGGCCGCTGGATGCGCGTTGGGCGTACCAGGCCTTCCTGATCGCGCCCCTGGTCGAGGCCCTGCGCATGCGTTACTGCCCGGAGCGCTTCCACTTCGGCGAGCGCTACACGGACCGTGATCTGCCGCCGGCGCCGCTGCGGCGGCTGGTCGAGCTGGCTTACGTGCGCGATCTCGACGATCTCATCGCCAAGGCGCCCCTAGCGCGTGCGTGGCTGCGCCAGGAACTGCAGGACTGAAGAAGCCGCTGCCGGGCGCTCGCCGGCCGGCGCTTGCCGTGGTACCGGTCGGCGGGCATGATCCCGGCTTGATAGTGGGGACGGGTCGCGAATGGGGGAGTTCCGACCGGCAGAGCGGGTGCGCACCGCCCTCGCGACACTGATCGTCGCCGGTGGCGCGGCCGGTTGCGGATCGGGCGTACCTCCGCCGCGAGCGAACCCGCCGCCGGCCGTCGACCGCCAGCAGGTCGAGCAGATGCTCGCCCGCATGATGGGGCGGGCGGCGCCGTCGAATCAGCCTGCGGCGGCGCCGTCCAACACCGTCCAGGTGGTGGTTGGCACCGGGCACACCGAGCCCCTGGCCGCACTGGCGGTCAGTTCCGATGGCCGCCACGTGCTTTCGGCCAGCTACGACGAGACCGTCAAGCTGTGGGATGTGGCGGCCGGCCAGGAAACCCGCACGATCCCGAGCGCGAGTCCGGCACCGGCGCGGGCGCTCGGGTTCAATGCCGACGCGACCCGCATGCTGGTCGGCTACGCCGAGTCGACCCGGGTCATCGATACCGCCTCGGGTGCCGAGATCGCGCGTCTGGATGGCGGCAGCAGCACACCCCTGGCGATGACCTCCGACGGCCGCGTCGCCGTCGTTCAGCTGGAGGCGGGACCGGCCGTGGTCGATGCATCGACGGGGAAGGTCCTCTGGCCGTTGCCGGGCGGCAAGGACCTGCAGGTTCTCGCGCTCAGCGATGACGGCGCGACGCTGCTGGTGAAGGCCTCGGCCGTGGCGCGGCCCGCCGCGCAGGCCGGTCCGATCATCGGCTTCGAGGTGCAGGTTTGGAGCCTGGCCGCGCGCAATTCGAAGAGACGCTTCCCCGTCCAGCGTCGCAGCGGCTTCGATGGCCGCATGGCGCTGAGTCCGGACGGCAGCGTCGCGGTGGTGGAGGTCGGAGACGGGACGCTTCAGCTGTACGACGCGGCGCGCGGCACGCTGTCCGCCACGCTCGCAACCGGCGCGGCCGCGCGGCCGTGGTCGACCACCACGCTCGCCTTCAGCCCCGACGGACACGCGCTGGCATGGGCCTCGATCGATGATGTGGCCCGTCTGTGGCGCATGCCGGAGCACACGCCGCTCGTGGCCTTGCAGGCCACGGTGGTGCGTTTTTCCGCCGACGGCCGCAGCCTCGTGGTGGGACGGGCCGCAGGGGGAGCGCCGGTGCTGCGCGACCTGGCGAGCGGCCGGGAGTCGCCGATTGCCTCGGGTGCGAGCGAGGTCGCCGATCTGTCGCCGGTCGCCGGGGGCCGCGGCGCGGCCACCGCGGCCGGACCGGCCGGAGTGAAGATCTGGGACCTGGCAACCGGCCAGCTCTCCGCCACGATCGCCTGTCCCGACGCCGCCAGCGCGCGCTCGGTTTCGGCCAGCCCATCGGGACCGATCGTTGCGATCGGCTGCGCGGACGGCTCCGTGTTGCTGGCGGACCTGGCCGGACCGGGCCCGGCGCGCACGCTGCGAGGCGCCAGCGGGCAGCACGCGTTTGTCGATGTGCTGGTGCGGTTCAGCGCCGATGGGCGCCGCCTGGTCAGCGTCGTCAAGGACGAGCTTGCGGTGTGGGACGGCGCAAGCGGAGCCCCGCTGCAGCGCCTGACGTTGCCCCCGGCGCCGCCGGCGCCGCCGGTACCGTTTGCAGCCACTGGGGGGACAACCGCCACGCCGCCAGCGCAGCCGCCGGGACCGTCCCAGGGGGCCGCGAGCCAGGCCGAGTTGATGATGTCGCCCGATCGCATCCATGCCCTTGCGGTGCGCGCCGATGGCGCGATGGCAGCGATCGGCCGGGCCAACGAACTGGCGGTGTGGGATCTGTCCGCGGGCCGATTGGTCGGGCGGCTGGCCCCGCCGGCCGCTGGCACCCCGGGCGCGCCGGGCATGCCGGGAGCAGGTGCAGGGCTCGGCGCTTTTTTCGGCGGCGGTGGCGCCCGGTCCGGTCCGGCGGGCGCAACTGCGGCGCCCGTGAATCCGCACGACCTGTTCCAGTCGATGAACCCGCAGCGCAACGGTGCCACCGCGCTCGCATTCAGTGCCGACGGACGCACGCTGATCGCCTCGGGTTCGTACGGATACCGCCTCTGGGACATGGCGAGCGGTCACCAGTTCGGTCCGCCGCCGGCGCCCGCGAACGCCGGCGGCGCGGCGGCCACGGAGCCGTTCGACCCCATGGCGCTGTTGGGACAGCTGGAGATCGCGCAATCGCTGGCGGTCGCCTACAGCCCGGATGGGCACCTGGCGGCGCGCGCGTTCGGTCAGACGATTCGCCTGTTCGATCCGGCGACCGGGGCGCAGTACGCCGAGCTTTCCGGGCACACCAGCGCGGTGACGGCCCTCGCGTTCTGCGCGGACGGGCGCCGCCTGCTCAGCGGCGGCCGTGACGGCTCGCTGCGGGTCTGGTCGATCGCGCAGCGGCGCGAGCAGGTCGCGCTGTACTCGGTCGGACGCCAGGACTTCGTCGACGTGACGCCGGAACAGTACTACCGGATCTCGCGCAATCAGCTGCGCGGCGTGGCGTTCCGGCTGAACGACCAGGTGTATCCGTTCGAGCAGTTCGATCTTCGCTTCAATCGTCCGGACCGCGTGATCGAGCGTCTCGGCATCGCGTCCGAGGCGCTGGTGCTCGGCTATCGGCGCGCCTACGAGAAGCGGCTGAAGAAGATGGGCTTTTCCGAAAGTGCCCTGGGAGAAACGCTGCACCTGCCGAAAATCGAGCTGCTCACGCGCGAGCTGCCGGTCACGACCGGCGCCGCGGACATTTCGGTGCGGGTTCGCGCGAGCGACGAGCAGGTGGCGCTGGACCGCATCCATCTTTATGTCAACGACGTGCCGGTGCACGGCTCGGCCGGCTTGCCGGTCGCCGGCGATGTGCGCCTGGTCGAGACGGACCTGGACGTTCCCCTGGTGGCCGGGCGCAACAAGATCCAGGTCTCCGTACTGAATCGCAAGGGCGCCGAGTCGCTGCGGCAGACGCTGTACACCACGTCGAGCCTGGATCGGGGGCCGGGGGAGGTCTGGGTGGTCGCGATCGGCGTGAGCCAGTACCGCAATCCGCGCTACGCGCTTCGATTCGCCGCCAAGGACGCGGCCGACCTGTCCCAGGCGTTTCGCCAGCTCGGCGCACGGCCGGGCCGGCCGCGCACCGTGCACGTGCTGCAGATCACCGACCAGACGGCCACCCGCACCGCCATCCGGGCGGCCAAGCAGTGGCTGGCGCAGGCGCAGCGGCAGGACCTGGCCGTGGTGTTCGCGGCCGGGCACGGGCTCACCGACGACAGCCAGAACTACTTCTACGGCACCTGGGACATCGACGCCGACGCTCCGTCCGCGGCCGGGCTGCCTTTCGAGGACTTCGAGGACCTGCTGGACGGCATCGCCCCGATGCGCAAGGTGCTGCTGGTCGACACCTGCTTTTCGGGGGAGATCGACAAGGACGAGGTGCGCACGGTGGCCAGTGCCGCGGACGGTACGCGGGTGACGATGCGCGAGTACAAGGCCGCCCGCAACATCGTCTCGCTGGCCGGCCCGGCCTCGGCGTCCACCGCGTCGTCCGAGCCGATCGAGGCGCTGGCCTTGCAGCAGGAACTGTTCGCCGACCTGCGGCGCGGCACCGGGGCGGTTGTCATTTCCAGCTCGAGCGGCAATGAGTACAGCCTGGAGGGCGAACAGTGGAGCAACGGAGTCTTCACCTACGCGGTGCTGCAGGCGCTGGCCGGCGGGCGGGCCGATCGCGATGGCGACGGCGTCGTCACCGTCTCGGAGCTGCAGGCCTATGTGATCGACGAAGTGCGCCGGCTGACGAAGGGAGCCCAGAATCCGACCGTGCGGCGCGAAAACCTCGACTACGACTTCGAAGTGTATTGACAAGGAAGCGGACATGAACCAGGCGACATTCCGAGCGGTGCCCCGCCGCCGCGCATCGGCCGGGTGGGCGGCACTGCTGGCTTCGATGTTGGTGGCGGCCGCATCGGCGCAGACGCCGCAGCAGGTGCCGCCCATGGCGCAACCGGTGCCGTTGACGCCGCCACCGATGCCGGCCCAGGCGGGGTTGATCGACCCGTCCAACCCCAACGGGGCCTCGCCGCGCTTCGTGTTTGCGGCCGCGCTGGCGCTGGTGGCCAAATCGGTGGCCACCAACGTGGCCAGCAGCCTGGGCCAGAGCATCGTGAACTGGTTCAGCAGCAGCGCGGCGCCGACCGGGGGCGGGCCGGCCGTGACGCCCTGGGTGGCACCGCCCGCCGCGTCAGCGGCCAGCGCCGGTGCCTATCCCCAGGCCGCCCCGGGCGCCATCATGCCCCCGGCCTTCCCCAACCCGATTCCGGGTTCGCCGCAGATGTCGGCGCCCATGGCCGCCGCCGCACCCGGGTTGTACGCAGGGATCGCGTTCGAGGTGCACGTGCTGGGATCGGACGGCAGCGAAACCACGGTCGATCCGGCCACTTATGTTTTCCGGTCGGGCGAGCGGTTCGTCGTCTACTACCGCCCCTCGCTGCCCGGGCGGGTGCGGGTGTTCAACGTCAACCCGTCGAGCGAGGTCATTCCGATCGAAACGCTGACGCTCGCGGCCGGTCAACTGGCCAAGCTCGGCCCGTACCTGCTGACCGATCCGGCCGGCGACGAGGCGCTGCGGCTGGTGCTCGAGCCGTGCTCGTCGCCGGAGCTGGTCGCGGCCACGCGCAACATCGTGAAGGCGGAGGACACGGCACCGGCGGTCGGCAACGGCGTGGCCATTCCATCCTGTCCGGCGGCGGCGTCGACACCCGTTCCGGGAACACGCAACATCGTGAAGGCCACGATGGACGGCGGCACCGGGTTCGCGCTCGACGCGGTCAGCAGCCAGGAGCTGGCGTCCGGGCGGCTGGCGGCGCGCGAGACCACCATCGGGATACACCATCGTTGAAAGGGGGGCTTGCGTGAAGAACTTAATCGCCGGCACCGTTGCCGTCATCCTGGCTTCGTTCATTGCCGGGCCGCGCGCCCAGGTGCAGACGGCGCCCACCGTCAAGGAACCGATGGTGCTTTCGACCCTGGTCACGCCCAGACTGTTGACGCAGGCGCCGTTCGTCGTTGAGTTCTCGGTGCCGGGTGCGAATCCGGTCAGCTTTCCCGCGACCAGCTGGTCGACCGGAACGACGCAATCGCCGCTGCCCCAGGCGGGCGCGGCCCGGGCATCGTACGTGGACATCAACCGGAGTCTGGACGGCACTTCGTCGCAACTCAGGCCGTTGATGAATCGACCGCAGCCCGGCTCCCTGACGATCACCGCGTACAAGGCCGGCAAAGCGGTCGAGCAACTTGTCTATACCGGCGCGACGCTGACATCGATGACCCTGTCGGGCCAGGATCCACCCCAGGAGCACCTGAGGTTCACCTACACCGCGGTCAGGATGGTCAAACTTTGAACGCAGAAGGGAGAAGAGCGATGAGAACGATGTTGAGTTGCACGGTGGCCGCGATGGCGGCCCTGCTCGCTGCCGTCGGATCCGATGCCCAGGTGCAGCCGGCGCCGACCGTAAAGATGCCGGTGCTGCCCTCGACCACGCTCAAGCCGGTCCCGGTCCAGTATCCTTTCATGGTGGATTACTCGTTTCCCCCCGGCGCCGGAAGCTTCCCGGCGAGCGGCGTGCAGACGAGTCCGCTGCCGCCGGCCTCGCCGCCGGGCAGGCCGGCGCCGCCGCGCAAACCGAGGTCCCTGTACATCACCCGGACCCCGGACGCCTCCTCGGCCATGCTGAGACAGCTCCTGAATCGGACGCCGGCGAACTCCTTGTTGACGATCACGGCGTTCCACAACGGCAAGGCGATCGAGCAGCTCTCCTACTCCAACGTTCATCTAAAGGCGATGACCACGGGCAAGACGGAGGAGACGCTGACGTTCGAGTTCGAAGCGGAGAAGATGATCGTGCTGCATTGACCGACCGGATGCAGGAGGACAACGATGAAAAAGATGTTGGCCGCAATGGCCGCCGTGATGCTCGCAGCCTCGCTTGCGGCCGTCGACTCGGAGGCTCAACTCAAGGCGCCGTCCACGGTACAGACACCGGTTGTGCCCGCGATAACGCTCAAACCGGCCGTTGCCCAACCGCGCTTCACGGTCGCTTTCGGCGGGATCAGCTTCCCCGCCACCAGCGTCGTAGGGGAGGCGGTCGCCCAGGTCGCGCCGCCCGCTCTACCCTCGACACCGCGCAAGACGACGGGTCCGGGCAAAACGGGCAATGTGGAGGTCACCAAGTTCATCGACGGCACTTCGAGGCTGCTCGGGGAGGCGCTGACCCGGGCAACGGTCAGCCACACCATGACGATCACGGCGTTCTCCGGCGGCCAGCCGACCGCGAAGTTCGTCTATACCCACGCCATACTCGTCTCGATGACGAACTTCGTCGATGCACAGCAACACATGCAGGAGCGCCTGAAGTTCAACTACGAGACGGAGACCAAGGTCGCGCCCTGACCGCGCGGCCTGGGAGCCTGCGCGGCAGAACGTGCGGAAGTGTTACGAAGCCCCGCCGCCTCTGGCCGTCACGGCATCACCTGCTGCGACTCGTCCTTCTTGACGGGCTTGACCAGGTCCTCGCGCTTCACGCCCAGGTAGCGCGCGATGGCGGCCGCCACGAACACCGAGGAGTACACGCCGAAGCAGATGCCCAGCGTCAGGGCCAGCGCGAAGTAGTGCAGGGCCGGTCCCCCGAACAGCAGCATCGTGACCGTCATCATCAGCGTGCAGCCGTGCGTGATGATCGTGCGCGAGATGGTCGCCGTGATGGCCGAGTCGATCACCTCGGTAGCGGTCGCCTTGCGCATCGTGCGGAAGTGCTCGCGCACCCGGTCGAAGATGATCACCGACTCGTTGACCGAGTAGCCCAGCACCGCCAGCACCGCCGCCAGCACCGGCAGCGAGAATTCCCAGTGGAAGATCGAGAACATCCCGATCACCAGCACCACGTCGTGCAGGTTGGCGACGATGGCCGCCACCGAGAACTTCCACTCGAAGCGCAGCGCCAGGTACGCCATGATGCCCAGGCACACGCAAAACAGCGCCAGCGCGCCGTCGTACGCGAGCTCGGAGCCGACCTGGGGCCCGACGTACTCCACGCGCCGCAGCTCGGTGCAGCGGCCCGCAAGCTCCTTCTGGCGCGCCAGCAGCGCCGAGGCGGCCTCGGTGGTGCGATCGGCCGCCGGGCGCTTGACGAATTCGGCATAGGCCGCGTGCAGGCCCGCGCATTCGGAAGCCTCGCCGGGGGAGCGCTCCGCCGTGAGCGCGCTCATCACGATCTCGGCCTGCTGGCCGGACGAGAAGCCGGGGCGCGCCGGCAGCCGGATCAGCACGTCGGAGGCGGTGCCGAAGCTTTGCACCTGGACGTCGCCCCAGTTCAGCCGCTGAATCGTGGCGCGGATGCTCTCCAGGTCGGCCGGCGCCCGGTACGACGCCTCCATCACGGTGCCGCCGGTGAACTCGATCGAGAGGTTCAGCCCCCGCACGGCCAGGAAGCCGACCGCGATCAGGAACGTGATGGCCGAGGCCGCGTTGAAGTACAGCGAATACCGCATGAACGGAATCGTTCTGCGGATCCGGAAGAATTCCATCGTCGGTTCCCGTTCTCTGTGTTCGCAGGGGTCGGAGGCGGCCTCAGCCCTTGGCGCCCGCCGGGGCCGGCCGCCACACCTGGCCGATCGGGAGCGACTGCAGGCGCTTGCGCGAGCCGTACAGCAGGTTGACGATCCCGCGCGAGACGAACACCGCCGAGAAGATCGAGGTCATGATGCCCAGGCAGTGCACGACCGCGAAGCCGCGCACCGGGCCCGAGCCGAGCAGGAACAGGAAAATGCCCGCGATCAGCGTCGTGACGTTCGAGTCGACGATGGTGGCGAAGGCCCGCTCGTAGCCGTGCGCGATCGCCTGCTGCGGGACCGCGCCCTTGCGCAGCTCCTCGCGAATCCGCTCGTTGATCAGCACGTTGGCGTCGATCGCCATGCCGAGCGTGAACGCGATGGCGGCGATGCCCGGCAGCGTCAGGGTGGCCTGCAGCAGCGACAGCAGCGCCACCAGCAGCATCAGGTTGATCGCCAGCCCCAGCACCGAGACGACGCCGAACACCGCGTAATACAGGCACATGAAGACCGAAATGGCGGCGAAGCCCCACAGGGTGGAGCGGAAGCCGGCCGCGATGTTCTCGGCGCCCAGGCTCGGGCCGATCAGGCGCTCCTCGATGATCTGCATCGGGGCCGCCAGCGCGCCGGCCCGCAGCAGCAGCGCCAGGTCGTTGGCGGTCTGCGTGGTGCCCAGCCCGGTGATCTGGAAGCGCGACCCGAACTCCGACTGGATGGTGGCCACCGTCAGCACCTCGCCGCGGCCCTTCTCGAACAGCACCACCGCCATCGGCTTCTTCAGGTTTTCGCGCGTGACCTTGCGCATGAAGCGGCCGGCCGATTCGTTCAGCTCGATCGAAACTGCCGGCTGCTGGCGCTCGTCGAAGGTGGCCTGCGCGCCCTGCAGCTGCTGGCCCGAGAAGATCACGTCCTTCTTCAGCACGACCGGCGCGCCTCGCCCGACCGTGAAGCGCTCGGAGCCGAACGGAGCCGGCACGCCGCCCATCGTGGCGGCCTGCCCCTCGGGGGAGACGTCGACCAGGCGCGACTCCAGCGTGGCGGTGCGGCCGATGATGTCCTTGGCGCGCGCGGTGTCCTGCACGCCGGGCAGCTCCACCACCACGCGATCGGCGCCCTGCTGCTGGATCACCGGCTCGGCCACGCCCAGCTCGTTGATGCGGTTGTGCAGCGTGGTGATGTTCTGGGCCAGCGCGTTGTCCTGCGTGGCCTTGCGCGCGGTCGGGGTCAGCGCGGCCACCAGCACCGGGTCCCCGCCGGCCGTGTCCTCGCGCAGCGCCAGGTCCGACATGGCGTCGCGGATGGTGCCTTCGGCCTGGGTGCGGGTGGACAGGTCGCGGAAGCGGATCACCAGCGTATCGGCGTTGCGCGAGATCCCGGCGTGCCGCACGTCCTTGTCACGCAGCAGCGTGCGCAGATCGCCCTCGATCGCCTGCAACCGCTTGTTGATCGCCTCGTCCAGGTCGACCTGCATCAGGAAATGCACCCCTCCGCGCAGGTCCAGGCCCAGGTACATCGGCAGCGCGCGCAGGCCCTGCAGCCAGGCCGGGGTGCGCGACACCAGGTTGGGGGCGACCACGTAGGTCGGGTCGGACGGATCGGTATTGAGCTTCTGGTCGAGCAGGTCGCGGGCCTGCTTCTGGGTGTCGGGGTCGCGGAAGCGCACGAACAGCGTCGGGTTCAGCCCGATCATGTCGAGCGTGGCGCCGGTCTGCTCGATGCCGCCCGCCTTCAGCGTGTCCTTCACGCGGTCCAGCAGCCCCGTGTCGGCATGCACGGTCGCCTTGAGCGAGGCGATCTGGACGGCCGGCGACTCGCCGAAGAAGTTCGGAAGCGTGTAGAACGCGCCGAAGCACAGGGCCGCGACGATGATCAGGTACTTCCAGAGCGGGTAGCGGTTCATGAAATCGCGCGCAAGCCGTTCCAAGCGGGCGCCCCGGCCGTTCGCGCCGGGGGCGATCGAGCCCGGTCAGATCGACTTCATGGTTCCCTTCGGCAGCAGGTTTGCGATCGAGGAGCGCTGCACCGACACGGCCACCGGCTGGCCGCCGACGGTCGCGATCTGCAGGGTCAGGTACTGGTCGGACAGGTCCGTGATGCGGCCGATCAGGCCGCCGGTGGTCACGACCTCATCGCCCTTGTTCAGCGTCTCGATCATCTTCTTCAGTTCCTTCTGACGCTTGGCCTGGGGCCGGATCAGCAGGAAATAGAAGAACACGAACATCACGACGATGAATACGAGCGGCATCATGCCCGGGTCGCTCGGCGCGGCGGCACCCTGGGCGAAGGCGTCCGAGATCAATGGCATCGCGGGGCTCCGTCTCCTCGGTTTGGAAATTGGAAGGCAACTTGAAAGTATAGCCGGCGCGCCTGCCCGCGCGGGCCGCCCTAGGACCCGGCGCCCGCGGCCCGGCCGGCCAGTTCCGAGCGGGCGAAGGCCTCGAACGAGCCCTGTCCGATGGCGGCACGGGCGCGCCGCATCAGATCCAGGTAGTAATGCAGGTTGTGGATCGTGTTCAGGCGCGCGCCCAGCATCTCGTTGATCCGCTGCAGGTGGTGCAGGTAGGCCCGGCTGAAATGCCGGCAGGTGTCGCAGCCGCAGTCCGGATCCAGCGGCGCGTCCTCGTCCCGGTAGCGCGCGTTGCGGATCTTCACGTCGCCGAAGCGGGTGAACAGCCATCCGTTGCGCGCGTTGCGGGTCGGCAGCACGCAGTCGAACAGGTCGATGCCGGCGCCGATCGCGGCCAGCAGGTCCTCGGGAGTTCCGACCCCCATCAGGTAGCGCGGTGCCGCCGGCGGCAGGCGCGCGCCGGCGTGGCGCATGATCGAGAGCATCTGCGGCTTGGGCTCGCCCACCGACAGGCCCCCGATGGCGTAGCCGTCGAAGCCGATCTCGCGCAGACCGGCCGCCGACTGGTCCCGCAGCGCCTCGAACATGCCACCCTGAACGATGCCGAACAGGGCCCCGGGGCTTTGCAGGCGGTCGAATTCGTCGCGGCAGCGGCGCGCCCAGCGCAGCGACAGCTGCATCGAGTCGGCCGCCTCCCGCTCGGTCGCGGGCCGCGCCTGGCCGGCGTCGTGCACCCAGTACGGCGTGCATTCGTCGAAGATCATCGCGATGTCGGGGTCCAGCGCGTGCTGGATACGGATCGATTCCTCGGGCGTGAGCAGCATGGCGTCGCCGTTGATCGGCGAGCGGAACCGCACCCCGTCCTCGCCGACGTGGCGCAAGTCCCCGAGCGAGAAGACCTGGAAGCCGCCCGAGTCGGTCAGGATCGGCCCGTTCCACCCCATGAAGCGGTGCAGTCCCTGGTGGGCCTGGATCACCTGCAAGCCCGGCCGCAACCACAGGTGATAGGTGTTGCCCAGCACGATCTGCGCTCCCACCTCCAGCAGGTCGCGCGGCGAGAGCGACTTGACCGCCCCGTAGGTGCCCACCGGCATGAAAGCGGGCGTCTGGACCGCGCCGTGCGCCAGCTGCAGCACACCGCTGCGCGCGGCGCCGTCGAGCGCGCGCACCTCGAACCCCATCATGCGGCGCGCTCCGCCAGCATCCCGTCGCCGTAGCTGTAGAAGCGATAGCGCTGCTCGACCGCGTGCCGGTAGGCCGCCCGGACCGCGTCCGGTCCGGCGAACGCGCACACCAGCATCAGCAGCGTGGTGCGGGGCAGGTGAAAGTTGGTGAGCAGGCGGTCGACCACCTGGAAGCGGTGGCCGGGAACGATGAAAAGGCGCGTCTCGCCTGCGGCGGGGTGGACCACGCCGTCGTGCGCCGCCGACTCGATCGCCCGCAGCGCGGTGGTTCCGACCGCCAGCACGCGGCGGCCGGCCCGACGCGCCGCATTGACCGCCAGCGCGGCGGCGGGCGCGACCTGGAAACGCTCGGCGTGCATCACGTGGTCGGACACGCGCTCGGTGCGCACCGGCGCAAACGTGCCGGCCCCCACGTGCAGCGTGACGAATGCGACGCCCACGCCGCGCGCGCGCAGGCGCTCGAGCAGCGCCTCGGTCAGGTGCAGTCCGGCCGTGGGAGCGGCGACCGCCCCGGGCTGGCGCGCGTAGACGGTCTGGTAGCGCTCTTCGTCCGCCTGGTCGGGTTCGTGCCCGATGTATGGGGGCAGCGGCAGCTGCCCCACGCGTTCCAGCAGCGCCAGCACGTCGGTGTCGAACTGCAGCTCGAACAGGTCGCCGCCGCGTCCGCTCACCAGCGCCTGGGCGGGTCCGAAGTCGATTCGCTGTCCGGCGCGGGGCGAATGGCTGGTGCGCAGCATGGCGAGCGCGTGGCGCGGCGCCAGCACCCGCTCGATCAGCGCCTCGACGCGCCCGCCCGATGGTTTGGTGCCGAACAGGCGCGCCTTGATCACGCGCGTGTCGTTCAGCAGCACCAGGTCGCCCGGGTCGACCATTTCCGGCAGCTCCGCCACGCGCCGGTCGGTCAGGCCGCCGTGATCCAGGTGCAGCAGGCGGCTGGCGCAGCGGTCGGCGAGCGGCCGCTGCGCAATCAACGCTTCGGGCAGGTCGTAGTCGAAGTCGGCGGGCTTCAGGTCGTTCGGCATGGCTTGACCGGCCATCGGATGGACGGGGCAGGGCACCCGCAGCCGGGTGGCAGCCCTCGTCGAGGCCGGCAGTCTAGCCGTTACAGGTCGTCGGACACCAGCGACGCGACGACGCGCCCCAGGTTTTCGCGCGTCCACGCTGCCAGTTCGTCATCGGGCCCGAGGTAGTCCGATACGGCCAGGTAGTGAACGACGTCGCGGAAGATCAGATCGCGCTCGACCGGCCACATCGCGAAACTCTCCGCCGCGCGGTCGAGGACCTCGTACGCCTCGGACGGGTCGGCGTCCAGGCGCACCATCACGATGCGGTGGTACAGCTCCTGCCTGCCAAGGCGGGGGTAAGCGGCGGCGACCTTCTCGTACAGCCTCAACAGTTGGCGGCTGATCTTCGCCGCATGGTGCCTTTCCCGCCACCCGAGGAAAAGCGGCCCGAGCAGCCGGCGCATCCAGCCCCGCGAGCGCCGCTTGCGCGCCGGCGCGGGCGCGCCCGCTGCGACGGGCCCGGCGGCACTGAAGGCCAGAGCCTGCCGGGCTTTCTCTTCCCAGAAATCGTCGTCGAACGTGTCTTCGGCAGCCACATCCGGCGGTAGCGGCGAATCCAGGCGAGCGGCAGCTTGAGGCGGGAGCGCGGGCGGTTCGCGCAACCGGGGCGCCGCCGGCACGGTCGGTGCCTTGCGCAGGGTGACCGGCAACGCCGGCAGAGTCCATGGTTTCGAGAGCACGGCAGGTTGCGGGGGCACCGGCGAATGCCGAATCGCCAGTGACCCCGGCAGCGTCGGTGCCCGCGGGCGGTTGGGCGCCGGATGTCGAAGTTCCGGTGACGCCGGCAGCGTCGGAGTCCTCGAGCGGTTCGGCGGCGGATGCCGAAGTGCTGGTGAGGCCGGCAGCGTCGGCGCCCTGGAGCGGTGCGGGGGCGCCGGCGGATGCCGAGGCGCCGGCAGCGGCGGCAGGCAGGGCGTTTCGCCGGAGCCGGGGCCCGAGTGGAACAAAGTCAAAGCGACTTCGGGATTGCGCTCGCGCGCCTTGATCCACTCTTCGATCTGCTTGAATTGCGCGGCCAGTTCCGCCGCGGTGAGGTCGCCGCGCAGCGCGGCCGAGGCGAGCTTCGCCTTGAGCTTCGCGATCAGATCGCGGTCCGCCTCTCGTGTCATCGGGCCTCCGCCGCACGCTCGTGCGGGATGCGAACCGCATGCGACCCCTGCAAAGGAAGAGATTAGCGATCCTTAATGCGAATGACAAGCATTCCTAACGGCGGATAAGCGTCACAAATCCACGACGTTCTTCGCCCTGGCCCGACCGGCCGTAAGTCGGCTTTTGGCGCTCCCCCCAAAATGCAGACCCATATCAGCAGGCGCCGAACCAGCAGCGCAATCCCGGAACAACAAGGCCAATGGCAAATCCGAGGATGCCGCCGATTAGCATGCACCAACCAAAGAGCTTGATTCCCTCGGCGGTCCAGCCGGGCGCCAGGGCATTTATCAGGAACCCGGAGGTAAACGTTCCTTCAAGCCGCTGGCTCCACCATAACCGACGACCCATATCCAAAAGGCGGCGTTCAGGAAATGGCAGATGATCCACCCGACCATTGCATCGTCCACTGCTTGGAACTCTCTCGCACCCGCCTCGATGAGCGGTTCATACAGAGCCGCTTCCCTTGAAGCGAGACGCCATCGCCCGGGAGAAAGTTTGCCAATTGTCTTCCGAGGCAAAGAAACTCCTGGGGAAATAGTAGGCACAGCGCGGCGTATAAAACAGCAGGATCAGATCCGGAAGTACCTTCGCCTTTACGAACTTGTCCCATGGGAAATTCGACGTCGTAACCGCCGTTTTCCAGGTCACTCCGCCGGAATGCACTTCGCCAGCGATGTCCCCGTGTAACTCGAGGTTCTGCTTCCAGGCTTTCCCCCATGCGCGACGGAACACCAGCGGAATGATGACGACGATGATCGCAGCCGCAAGGACGTCGTCCCAGGCGGCAAGTGGATTGCGAACGAAAGTCGACCAACCAGTGCCGACGGAGATATTGAAAGCCGTTAACCCCAGGATGACGGCCGCAATCGGCCAATAATTCAGCCAACCCGGAAGCAGGTTTCGCTGAACGTATAGAAATTGCTGCTTCGTCAAGCTGCCGCTAAACGGAATGCGTGAGTCGATCTCTTCCATGAATCTCAAGGCCCAGGTGAAATGCGGGAAGCGCCGGGCCGAGGTTCCCCGCGGCGTTCACGGATGTCTGCAACTCGGCAGCAGAAATCGTACGTCCGGTTTCGGGATTCGTAAATCAACGGGTCTTGGGAAGGTGTCGACCCACTTCCGATGTTCGAGCGGCCGAACGGTGGACCATCGAATTACTTGGAACTCGGATAAGTCTCTCCGACCGAGGTCGAAGCCTGGACCTGGAAGCACTGGACGACACCCTCCCACCAACCGCCTGTGAGCTTGACTTCGCTGAAGTTGCCCCGGGTGTAGCTTGCAATGACGCTGCGCCAGAACGCCTGGGCGACGTAGTTGCTCATCATCTGCCCGACTTCCCAAGCGCCGGGCACGGCAGAAAAAACCTCACCGGCTGCTGCCGTACCGAAGCCATGGCGGCGGTATTTTTTCAAGACAAAGAACTGATCCATCCAGTGGGCGCCTTGGTCGACCTTGGATTCGCGGTTAACGAGGGCAAATCCCGCATATCTGTCCGCGACCTTCAGCACGAATGGCTTGCATTCGCCGACGGCCCAATATCGATCCAAGGCGTAGCCGTATTCGCCGTTGACGTCGAGTTCCTGCTCCCAGATGTCCGATAACTCGTACTGGTATAGCTCCAGCATGCGCTGGACCGGGAGACGATCGTCGCACTGAGCGGCGCGGACCACCAGACTCGTCACAGGAAGGTGCCCTTCATTCCGAATCGGAAACCATCACTACGCGGCAACTGGGCGGCCACCAGGGTAGTTTCAATTCGTGCACCCAGTCCGCTTCTGGCCGAGGCCGTGTGCAAACGCGATGTTGAGGTGGCCAACCGTTCCGTATTTCGTCTCTAACGTGTCGCTGTAATCCGGGCGAGCAAAGGCCGATCAGGCCTGCATCAGCGCCTGAGCCCCCAGAATCGCGATCGCCCGTTTCATGTTGTATGCCAGGACATGCAAGCTCATCTCGGTTCGCACCTTCGGCAGCGTCTTGGTCAGGAAGTGCGTCGCTCCCATCCACGCCTTAATGGTGCCGAACGGATGCTCCACGGTTCGCCGGCGCCAGATCGAGGCCTGTGGTAGCCGATCCAGGCGCTCCTGCATGGTCTCGAGGACGGCTTCGTGCTCCCAGCGGGTGATCTTTCGCTCCGGCGCGGGCGTGCACTGAGGCTTCAGA